>Ga0315915_1000424_pt1 | contig 42465 bp, 15 predicted proteins | sample MpolbnodulesMG_FD_207738 | JGI IMG/M metagenome (GOLD analysis project Ga0315915, IMG submission 207738) | Medicago polymorpha root nodule microbial communities from Los Angeles, California, United States - branched nodules | ecosystem: Host-associated > Plants > Roots > Nodule | place: USA... | reverse complement strand
TTGGAGTTTAATGCTGACATACTAATGGAACTATTAAGTAAGTTTTGCAATTAAACATGATTAAGCACTGATTTATCAAATCTAAAATTATTCTTACATCCTCAAATAAGTCGAACTATAAGTAGACTATAATAGCACAAAGTTAAGTTACAATCCATAGACAACAAAAATATTAAGCCTCCTCAATTGCAGTCAAAATCAAACATGGGAGATGTCGATTTAAACCACCAGTGTGCATGAAGCTTAACCTTTTCACCTAAAGAATAAATATCTTCTTCCTTAGGCTGAAATGTGCGTCTATTCCTCTTTTTCAATAACATAATACATCAACAATAATAATTGCAACAACATAATTAAACATAAGCAATGAGCCAAACAAATTTCTTCATCTGGTTATCCATGCACACTCTAATTTTTTCATATATCCTGAGGTGAATCAAACTTGCTCGAATATCATGACCAAATCTGATCAAGGTAGCGTCTAACTCGACCGGTTTGTTCGAACTATACTAAACAAATATAGATAACATAGTTCTCATATCGTTGTCGTTTTGAAGTTTCATGAGTGGAATGAAGGATTCTATCTGAGCCGATCAATGAACGGTGATACTCAACATTGACCATGCTTCTCGTGTCTATGAGGATCCTAAACGTATTTGATTTCCCCATCCTGTTGTAAATTATTGCTAGGTTAATGCTCATTTCGATTGGATAAGTGTTTGTAACACCTGAGGTTGACGAGGTCGGGAAATGATCGCTAATGCACAAGGCATGAAAATGAACGACTCCCGACAACTTCTTGGCAAAATAGAAACAAATTCACATTATAATGATAAAGATCCTAAGGCCATATATGTATAGGACATAATGCACAAGGCATGAAAATGAACGACTCCCGACAACTTCTTGGCAAAATAGAAACGAATTCACATCATAATGATAAAGATCCTAAGGCCATATATGTATAGGACAACATGGTTGAAAGAAAGCTTATACAAATTGTTTGACATTACCTATACCAGCAAGATGCATCTTATTTTTGGTAGCCATTCCATAAGAACTTCACAGCTAAACATGCTTGACTTGAATAAATTTTGGGATGAGTGATGTTCTAAAAAACTTCAGAAAGTGTGAGAGTGATAAGAAATCACACCGAAAAGACTTGTGTTAGTTTATAGGGTCAGTCAAGTGCTCATGATTCTATGTTGTGAGTGAAAATGAACCTAACATATCAATTTACAAAAAAAATTATGCATTGTGGACCATATAAAATGTTGGTGCATTATATGCCTCAAAAAATTACGTCTTTTACTTGTTCAAATTATATTCACAAGTTCTTAAACAAATTTTCGTTCAGTATATTTACATGTTTCCGATTCTATAAATTGAAAGCATAAAATACAATGGAAAAAAGAATAATAAATTAATAAGGGTTTTTTTATGACAAATTCAGAGGTATGACTTTCTGCAGCTCTACATCCTCAACTTCATCTGAAGGAGGTGATGAAAGAACTGCCAACGAAAAGATAATGACTGTGTAGTGTGGTACAATATATTAGTACTCTTTAAATTAAAAAATGGATAATGTAGGGAATTGGTTGAGGCTTGTATATATATTCGTACTCTTTAAATTCCATAATCCAAAGCTTGTTTTTATAGAACCTGAATGAGAGTAAAATAAGAAAAATAAGAAGAATTCTGACGAGGTGCACGAGAAAGCTCGAGCAGAGGGGGCAATAAGAAATTCTCAAACAAATATTTCAATATTTTGCAAAACAAATATTTTAATTAGAGTTTAGATCCATGCAACCATTGCACTTTTCAGCAAATATCAAGATTGTCGATCTAAGGGTCTGTTTGGATTAGACTTATTTTAAGATTATACAAAACAACTTATGTAAATAAATAAATTTTTTATGTATTATTCATAAGTTTATAAATGTAGTTTATGAGAAAAATAGTTTATAAAGATACAATTTTCGTTATTGAGAATTTATAAATTAACATAAAAACTTATTTATTTGCATAAGATGTTTTGCAAAAGCTCAAAATAAGCCTAATTAAAATAGGTCCTAAATCCAATACAAAGTAACTTTTTTATTTTTTTATCACAGACTTCAACCAATTATGCCTACTCTTTTTTATGTGAATGTGTCTTTTACGTGCAATTACATATAGACTAATTCCTTAAGTCGAGTATGATAACAATAGATGACAAAATTCTTCGTAAAGAAATTGACTTCATAACTGATGTAATACTTTGTATCAATTAAATTTAAGATTTGTAGACTACAATTTATCGTGTGGTTCAACTCAAGAAATCTACCCATTTATCAATAAACTATAAATCAAGACTCAAGTCCAACAAAAATTAATAAAAAGATGATATTGTTGTCTCTGACAGAAGACCCTCTCGTATTCCAAGATTATAATCTGAATTCAAAACCAACTTTGTATAGATCAAATTATCATTCAACCTTTTGTGCGATGCAACAACAATAGAGTAAAAAATTTCATTAAAAAAGATGGTTAATGAGACTAATCTTAAGTAAAGTTGTACTTAAAATCATTAGACGATTCATCAAAACAACAACAAGCTGCAAATTGATACAAATAGAAAAACAACAGCCAAAACCAAGCTCATGTTTGCATCGTTCATAATGGTGTAACTTGGTGATTAAATGGCCGGGACGTCGAAAGAGTTTAAGGAGGAGATTCATGGTTCAATCTTTGCTGCTGATATTTCTTTCTCCCCTCTAACAATAACAATATACTAACAACTAATATTTATCTATTGAAAAAAAAAACTAAGCTTCAATAGTCGATTTAGCAAGTATACTGCAATGTCATCGCCTAATAATATTGATAAGTTCCTCTTTATAAGGATTGTGAAATTTCTACTTAACTACCACTACGATTAGGATGTGTAACTTAGGGGGGTTACACTTGCCAATGATGGTTCGCTTAATGAAATAAAAATCGATAAAAAGAGAAATTAGGCCATGTTTATTTCCCTTCTCTTTCGCTCCTTGGTAATTTGGTACAGAGCCTACAATTGTTTATTTAGCTTCACGATGTTCTAACAAAATAGTTAAACCCAATCTCTTGGCACTTAACCTGCTTCTTTGATCACACGTCAAACTCTTACAAATTGAACAATATTTTTTGAAAAAGTCAACTTTTGCAATAGCCATTGGTAGGGGTGGGCATGGTTCGGTTCAGGATGATAATTGAACTGAAACAAACTGAACTGTTTGCTAAATTTAAAATAACTGAACTGAATTGTTTGCATTTTGAACCGAATCGAATTGTTCCAAACCGAACCGAACTATTCCGAACTATTATTTTGGTATTGTTGAAAAAAAATATAAAAAAAAACCAAACGAAATCGAAGAAGTTTTTAAAACTGAACCGAACCGAACTGTTTTGAATTGAACCGAACTATTTTGAACCGAACCAAACTGTTTCAGTTTAATTTCAAAATTGTTAGTAATGGTTCAGTTTGGTTTAGTTCAACAGTTCGGTTCAAAAAAGAATTGTTTTTTTTCCCACTCTAGCTATTGGGGGAGCGAGTATAGAGTGAAAGAAAATTCCCTAGGTTAAAATTTTCAAAAATGATTCCGCTTCTTCTTAACTTCTTTTTTGCATGTGTGAGTTGTTCTTAGTCAAATATTTATTGCCAAAAGATTCTTTATTAATCAATCGCGACCTCGTAAGATTGATGTAAAACGCATTTGATTTAATATTTTGGATGTTTCCCTTTATCATTAGATACACCATTGACAAAACAAAACGGGCATAACAATTTAATTTTTATAAACCATTGTCAACAAGTAAAAATTAACATTATTAAAAATACAAGGCTAATATTTAGCTAACTTGTACTCAAGATTAGCTAGCCTTACAATTCACCAAACCAGTAACAAGGATGAAAACTTGTAAAGATACATAAATACACACAACAACCAAACTATGCCAAATTATTTATGAAGTTTTACGATATTCAAACCTACAATTTAGAACGCATGATTAGAACATCATCATTATGATCATCAATTAGCTTCCAAGTACCATCAGATTGTTGAACCATACCCTTGTTCTCAACTACCCTCCAATTCTCAGGAATATGATATTCATCTTTTAAACCATCATTACTTTTATTTAATAGTGCAATGTCACGATTCACTTCTAAATTGAACCCTCCTTTGCTTCCTTGTGTTCCCGCAATTCCATGCAAGTAAACCTCCATGTTATGTGCACTAACCCCATTCTTCAAGTACTTAGATTTTTTAGCGTCAATTTCTAATTCCTCTCCCACCTTTGAGTATGCAAGAAGAAGACTATTTGGAACAATATCGTTTTCATTTCGAATAAACAATGCTCTCAAATCATTGTTGTCAGAGAAAATCTTTCCAAAGTTAGAATTTCCAACACGAGGTGAACCAAATGCAAATAATGTGACTGGACATGCTTTTTGAGGTTGCCCTTTTGGTATGTTGAATTTATTAGCAACTATATCCATAGAACTTATAGTTGCAAGTGCACCACCCAAACTATGTCCCGTTACAGTTATGCTAATTTCTTCATTCTTATATAGCTCCACAAGTCTGCTAATCTCGTTTAAGACCTTTATATTTGCCACATTACAAATATTAAAAAACAAAACTGGCCAAAATCAAGTACTATAAATATTGAAAAAGAAAAGTAGTGTATATTTAGCTTGAGATTTTTTTTTTGGTTATTATTTGGAGTAATTTTTAATTATAAAAATCACCATCATAAATTTTTTAATTAAAAGCCCAAGTCATTAAGGTAAGTGCCATAGGTCTCAAATTTGTTTTATTTTACTATGTATTTAGGTTACAGGGGAGATATTTTAACCAAGAAACGTTATACTTTTTTTTAAGAAGGAAAAAAAAAAACTATGCTTAAAGTATTATCTTAGTGGTAAAAGCTTAACTTAATAACCTTAAGGTATTAAATTTCCTTTTAAAAAAACCTTAAGGTATTAATTTGTCAAAAATAAAGGAAACTTTAGGCATTAAATTCAAATCTTTTATGAGACTGTTGTAAATTAATCATTAATATATCTATAATTAACAAAAAATTCTTTATGTAAACTTAGGTATAATCTTTTTTTTTTTTTGGTCAAGCAGTATATGGTTAAAAATCCACTTTTTTAAAGTGAATAAGTGGAATGTCTGAGATTCGATCTCAGACCCCTACGTATATTAGGAGGTTTAATCTATTTATCATGATATTATTATTCTTGAATTACTCTTACACAAGTATTTAAATAATGAGATATTACGATGTCAATATATGAATTAATTTTTTTTGAACAAAATATAAATTAAATTTATAATTTAATTTGTGACGAAGCTATCTAGATATACTATGTAGCATAACTGGTGATCTATAACACAAAAATATATAATTACCTGTTTTCTAGCACTAGAATCAGCTATTGGTAAACTCGAGTTATCGGATGTGTAGAGAGAGTAAAACCCATTGTGTAACTGCACATCCGATTTAGGACCAAATATAAGTGGTGCAGGATCCAAATCAATATTAAAATTTTGAACCCACTCAGCGCCTTGAATTGTTCCTCTCCAAGCAACAACTATGTCCCTCCTCCCCAATGCTTCCTTAGCTGTTAAAATTAGTTAAGAGTTTATTAGTAAAACTTGTAAGTTGGTTATAAGATTTACCGTAGTTTAGCTAGGATCATATATAAAATGTATTCCTATACTTATTAATTATGCTCAATTTTTCTCATTCTCTCAATTTCTTTTTTATATGATCTACCATACTTCTCAACATTACCTTCATCTGTGGAAACAGCAACGTACCCCATCCAATTTGTTTCCAAACTCCAAGCATCCTTTGAAAATATTGAAGTTAAGAGAAACGCTGCACTATCTCTTGCTTTGGATGTTGCATACAAATACTTGGTCACAGAATACTTGAAAGGATTACCTTTTTCCAAATATACTTTGGAAAAAAAGTCCTTTTTAGAATAACGACAATTACCTGCATACTTAGATGCCTTTTCAAAGTTGAAACCATCATATGTAGCTTGAGCAAATTGTCCATAATGTAGTAAGTACCTACGTAGGTCAATGTGTAAAGGTTCCAATAGACCTTTCCACTTACTTTTGCCACTAAGTTCTCTCCATGTTCTTGCTATGCTACCCATATCTACTTCTTCATCACACAAATAGACACAATATCTTTTATCTAATATAACTCAATAACTATACCAAGCCTGTATATATGTCATGCATATATAGGCTTGATGCATTTGCTAACTTATATACAAGCGAGACTTAAGCTTTTGTTAATTGTGCTTATTAAAAAAACTTTTGTTAATTGATTGCTAAGTTTCTCCTAACGAATCTATTTTTAATTATTAATTACTTAGGGTCTCATTCCTCAAATTAAGGATAGAACCCACTTGTTAAATTAAGGATTCATAGGAGTTTATTTAACATGTCACAAGTTTGTTGAGGTATTTCTTAATTCTCTCTCTAATTCTAAAATATACTATACTTGTAATTAAAGAAAGACTATACTTCACTAAAATAATCTCTCGTTCAAATTTGGTAATTTGATTTCTCTTGTTATATGATAGCCGCCAACTCGAGACTTAATCTTTTAAAAATAAAAACAAGATATTGTTTTGCACGTCTTTTTTTAATAAAAAAAATCATAATTAAATATTTGTTGAAGACTTTTATTTGGTTCAAGTAGATATATCCAAATTACACAAATAGTTGGAACAGGCATCTTTTTTTGTTTCTTCGAATAACATAGCTGGAATGGACTTGGTCATAACAATCATAACATTAATTTCAATGACAAATTTTTCTTACCAAAAATGACCTTATCATATACTTTAATAATTGTTCGTCTAAATATTACTCTTTCATTCTCAATAAAAGCGTGTTCGATCCGCTATAAATGAAAGACAAAACAATTTTAATTATACAATGTTTGATTTGTAAAATAGTTTTACAGACAGAATCATAGTAATCAATGGCCGACCCCAGAAGTGAGATAGCGTATAACAATACCTCAAATAGTGATCACCGATAATTGATTATTTTATGGTCAAATTACATCAATAATACTATAAAGCATAAACAAACTTACATTTAATATAAAATTAAATATAACACTCAAATATCATGAAACATTCATAAATCAAAACACCAAAAGACAGAGGAACAAATAAAAATCCATAAAACAAGAGAAACCATAAAACAAAAGAAAACATAAGATGAAAAAAAGAACAACGAAAGAGTGAAGAGATCCCCCATGTTGTGTTTTTCAATTGAAAGATAGAAGAGTGTATTTAGCGGGGCAGGTGAGAAAAGAGAAAGAGTTGAAAAATGTTAGGGTTTACAAAATCTCCAAAATGCCCTAAAAAAGGTTTTAAAATAGGGTCAATTTGGAAATTTTCTACTAAAATCAAATAGCGGCTAAAGCGGACGCTATTCGCTACACTCTGCTCCGTCGCTGTAGCAGATGAAGCGGCCACTATTTAATTATGCACAACTACGACGATTAGCTTAGAGGTCCGTCACTGCTACACCATGCGCGGCCGCTATATTGACTACTGTGAACAAAATAATTTGGAAGCAAGGGACTTGATAAAAACTGAAATTATTGTCACCCACTAAAACACAACACAACTTTTTGTCCTACATAGAAGTTGTCTAAAGTACCAAAATAACCATTTGGTCCACAAAAAATTGTATACGATATAATACACCCTAAAATTGTCACAATAGATCATTTCCCAAAAATTATAATTCATAAACACATTCGTAAAAAAAATAAAATCAATTGTTTCTTTTTTTGTGGTGGCCGAGGTTTGAACCTCGAACCTTGCATATATTATGCATTGTTCTTATCAACTGAGCTAGGTTCACGAGGACAGAATAACAATTTTTTCGAATTAACATTTAACATAAATTGACTCTCATTATTTTATATAAGAAAAAAAAAATACATCCCCCTCCCTTGTTTTTCCTTCAAAGTGACAATCACATACCTTCCACCTTAAAACAGTGTTTTTGTTAACTTCTCCACTTTCACTTTTGGCTTAAATATACAATTCGCCTTTGTAATTTGGGCGCATTTTAATTTTTGTCCTTGTAAAAAAAATTTAAAAACATCCCTGCAAAAAAAATTTGTTTTAAAAAGGTCCCTGACCCCACTTTTTCATTGAGTTGGCATGGTTTTACCCACATGGCAGTTGCTGACTGTGCAACTTTTTGTCACGTGGTGCTGACGTGGCATGCCACATAATTAAAAACATAAAAAATATTTTTAAAATACAAAAAAAAAACATAATTTTTTTTTTAAAATTCCAAATATTTTTTTCGATTATATAATTTTTTTTAAAATCTGGAAATAAAATTTTGAAAATTAAAATATGATAAGAAACTTTTTAAAAATTATATAATATCAAAATTTATAACTTTTGAAAATATAATTGTCAGTATTTTCAAAAAAAAAAAATTAATATATAATTTTCAATTTAAAAAAATTTAATTTTCACTTTTTTGTCAAAAATTTTAATTTTAACAATTTTTTGAAAATTTAATTTTCTTTTTTTGTCAAAAACTTTAATTTTAACAGTTTTTTTGTCAAAAAAATAAAAAAAAATTCGAAAAATTATTTTCAGATTTTTTTTGGAAATTTTTTCTGATTTTTAAATTTTTTTAATTTAAAAAAAATATTTTCAATATTTTTATTTTTATTTAAATTTTTTTAATTACATGGATTGCCACGTGACAAAAGTTGCAGGGTCAGCAACTGCCATGTGGCGAATCTCATGCCAAATCAGACATGAAGTGGGGTCAGGGACCTTTTTAAAATAATATTATTTTTGCAAGGATGTTTTAAAAAAAATAAAATTTACAAGGACAAAAATCAAAATGCGCCCAAATTACAGGGACGAATTGAATATTTAAGCCTTCATTTTTTATATATACAAGCCTTTTTATTTCATTGTCGTGCCTCTTGCTTGTAAGTTAAGTTCCCGTTTCTTTGATAGAAACCAAATTCTAGCAAAACACGAAGCATTCAAAACAACAGCAACAACAAAAAGAAACAAGCTAAACACATTAAAAAATTGGTGGCAACTTCAAAAGACCATTGACTTTTATTTTTGACACTATTTCCAGGAAGGAGCTTATGCAGAAAATGACAAAGTATAATTTTAAGGGTTGTCACAAGTCACAACATTTAGTGCTATATTTTTTATATGCAGAAGTCATGACATCAAAGAACAAGGCGCTAGTTTTGCTAATGTAATCAACATGGCCTAGATTATGGAGTTGAGGACAATTTAGGACCTATGAGAGTAGTATTATTAAAACTATATATTGTCAAGACGGACATGTATTTGTGAAATTTTATTCGATTGTTTAAAAAGCTTAAATTATTTGATTGGTAAAAAATGATAAAATGGCAAAAAAAAAACGCATTATCCATGATTAGTGAAGAGCAGCACACCAAACGAATGAGAAGGTGTCCAGCTGAATAAAATTGAGGAGCAACTGAAGAGATAGTCCAGTTAACCTTAATGGAGGTTTGTGCTTTTAGGAGACTTGAGGGGTATTAACATCGATCATTGCTTTTCTCACATACGAAGTTGCTTAAAAACATATGAAAATGACTAAAAAAAATTAATGGTAGTTAACTACAACTCGCCCGTTGAAATTTTTGGTCATTTTGATGTGTTTTTAAGCAACTTCTCATGTGGAAAAAACAATTTTCATTAACATTTGAATAAAATTGGGACTGGGTTCTCCCCATGAGATAGTGCAATTAAAATTGGACCATAAAAAAATAGAAAGTGGAGGACTTTAAATTTTAAAAATAAAATTAAAGGGTGTGGATTATTACAAGTGAGAAATATGAGGAATTTTCGTTGTAGGGGATTCATTTCCAATAAAAATTAGGGGTGGTCAATGCATTTTTTCTTTATCATAAAGGGAATGTGAAAAATAATAATTTAGGAGTGATACACGTAGTATTGATTAGAAAGTATAATTAAAAAAAATTAATGTTCTGTACCAAAAAAATAAATAATGTTACATTAAAAATTGAAAACAACAAAATTTTGGAACTATTTCTTCTTAAATATGATAATTATTATGAGACATACGGGTACTAAGTTTTGTTTGAAGGTGCAAGCAACAAATGTTGTTGTTTGAAGGTGCAAGCAAAATTTTTGGAACTATTCCTAATGTAAATTGTTTGAAGTTCTTACTAAGTAAGGAAAAATATGTATGTCGTGTTGTTTGTTCTCCTTATACCTCTTTGAATTGTGAATCCTTAAATTATGTGCATGTGTGTATGTGTTTCTAAAATGTGCTTAGTCCGTTGGGAAACATTGTTGCTAATCCCTTAATTATTCATTGGCAAGCTCAAGTCTAACTAGAGGAGAAAGGCAACGTTGGGATTAATAATCCTTTTGAAATAAATGGACTTTTGTTGATTCTCATTTGTTCGTTAAAGAGTGATTCAAATTGATTCAGAAGAGAGGGTTCCAAATTATATGTCGTCATCATATATGAAGGGTTTGACGAGTCTAAGTGACGGGGAACACACACATGGTATTGAGCTTGATTGGTGCGAGATCTCTAGACGATACTACGATAGCAACGCCATGTCCGGATGAATACATGGATACACACACAACAATGATCATGTGCAACTTAACTATATACATCATCATCTAGTCTATAACTTCAACATCAACATTTTATACATATATGAGAAGATAACGAACATTTACATGAAAATTTTGTATAACTATATATCCTCATAAACCAATTATTAATTTCAATTAAGATATTGACAATACATAGGTTTATGAATAGTTTTGGAAGTACTTAATGATGATGAGCATCAGGTCCACCGGGACTTAATCGTTGCAGCTCGTCACGTTTTCCACCTTCTTCTTCAAATGGTTGTATGGAATTCCAATTCCAATGAGAAGTTGCTAACATGTGATGATCACTTACCATTGTTGGGTTCAGATGTCGTGTCTCACCTCCACCGCTTAGAACTAAAACTAACAAAATACAACCCAAAATTCTTGTTTCTTTGGTCATTCTATATATATTCTTCTCAATTGTAACGGTCCAATATATGGTAGCTGAACTTAAGGTTTGTGCAGGAAATATTAGAGCTTAGAATATGGTATTTATAGCTTAGTTTAGATTTGTTTTTTAATATTTTATTATTATATACGTATGAATCACTAAATAGAAGTGCGGTTGAGGGTATCTCATTTGAATGAATTAGCTGAAATCATCATATGTTCAATTCACTGCCAATGCCAGCCTGACGAGTAAAACGGCTGCAAATTGCAAACAAAGAAGGATCAGCCAATGATAATTTCAAGTTGATGTGTCATATCCACTTTACAACCCCACCAAATTACGATAGCCTAGTTGTGAGTCACTAATGAGCAGTATTTCTCTTTTTAACTCTTTGTTATGATCAATTGTCTCATTTAATTTGATTAACAATTGCATCATACAATTAAGGTATGGTTGGTTAATTTGATTAACAATTGCATCATATAATTACGGTATGGTTGGTTCCACTTCTAGAGCGATCAAAATTGATTTTGAAAGTGTATAATTGATTCTGATATATTTGATTCAAGTAGAATAGATTATTCTTCCAACATTGATTCCACTTGAAGATAAGATTGATAATTTGTTATTTTAGAATTGATTCTCACATACAAATTTATAAGTAAAAAATATTGGTGATTAATTTATCAAAGGAGGTGAAATTTGTTACTAGAAAACCACGTGACTCCTTCACAATAGTTTTTCACCTTTCCAATCCATACAACTAGGTTACACCTTTGAGGGCGAGGAAAAATAAGATAATGATCAATGAATATAAAAGTATATGTCTTATTAATAGTAAACCCTAGATCAAAATCGATACTCAAAATTGATAAAGCACAAACGAAAAGGTGGTTCTGCTCTTAACGGAAAGTGTGGTGCTTGCAAACACTTCAACGCCCTAACATTGTTTGAGAGGAAAGTATAATAACATGATAGAATGTGTATATTTCTTAAAGTGCAAGCATCCTTTTAGAAATAAAATTTCGTGAGAATTAAAGTAATTTTTGTTTAGGCTGTTGAATCATTCTTGACGTGATTCACGGGTTAGTGTCTGATCATGCAGTGGTCTATATTGCAGGAGGACACCAGGGTGTGCTGGTAGTGCAATTTTCTAGTGCGTTCCACTGGAGTAGAATCCATTACGAATTTGGCTAGGTCAAATATGGAATAGTACTATCTTAGTTATTTTAATTTGATGTATTTTCTATTTTATTTTTCATGAACATTCATCTATTCAATAGCATAAATGATAAATGAAATGAGATACAAAGCGTAGTCTTTTTTTTAACGTAGGACAAAACATAGATACAATTCTTCAGGTGTTTTTCGTATGATTCTTAATTAAAAATATAATTTTTTTTAGATATAACAAACTTTGAAAAAATTATAAATTTAAAAAAATCATGGTGAATTTAGTTAAGAACCATACGAAAAGCACTGAGAAATTGTTCTTAAGTTTTTTCCTTTTTAAAATATTTTTCATATCAGGATTGTCCTTATCTTGTAATGTTACTTGCAAATTTTCTAGATTATATTTTTTAAACAATTCTTTTTACGATGTCGGCAACTGCATCCTAAAATATTGAAACCCCTCCATTTATTCGCTAAAAATATATTAAATTTATGAATGCACACATGTACTAGATTTTTTTAAAAATATTTTTAAGGTGTTTTTTCTTTTTAAATTGAATTCAATGTAAAAGAAAAGAAATTTAATATGAATCGTACTATCAAAATTAAATTATTTAGTGAGATTATTATAAAATTTATAAAATAATAAAAATATTTAAAAAAGTATCAGAATGTATTATTGTAACAAAAAAAAAAAGTTTATTATAATGACAAAGTTTATCTGCTTGCAAATGAATATATGATACTTGAAGCTACTTATGATGACGTAGAGTGATTTGGTAGTTATCCTTTGTGCTCCACCAACGCCATCCAGCTGCAGATTGTGATAAAGAATTCCATTGAGGATAAAAAGGTTTCTATTGGATCATAAAAGCTTCCATAATGAAAATCTCATCACACGTAGTGCTATATTTACTGTATCGTGAATGTAACTAACTAATCACCATACCAAAGTCACTTGTTTTTATTTGTACTAAAAATTTAGATATAATTAGCTTATGTAATCTATTTATTTGTTGATTTCATGAGTGCTTTGATGCTCTAAGACTTTGTAAAGGGATGGTGAATCACCTCTTTCAATTAACACCTAGAGACACTTCCTGCGTGTTTAGTTTTGCGATTAGAAAAAATATTATGATTAAATTGATTTTACTTAAAATGAGTTAAATGTAAAATGATTTATATTTGAATATATTTATGTAAAAGTGAATTAAACGATAAATTTAAGTATATAAATCATGTTAACCTAAAAAATTACAACAAGTTCTAGCATCAAGTTGGAATCAATTATAGAGATAAAATCATTTCTACACAAGAGCAACTAAACATGTCAAAATTAATTTTACACCTCAAAATCAAGCTAATTGACAAGAGTCTGTCAGTAAATTCTTGAAGAAAAAAAAAAGTCTATCCCTAAATATATATCTAAACTACACCTAAGTTTTTTTCAAAAAAAACAAATAGACAAGACTAAAAAATATTTGAAATTTATTTTGTTAAAAATACAAACCGTTAAAAACAAAATCTACCAGATCAACCTAATTCAATAAAATAAAAAATTAATATTACTTATTATTATATTAAATATTGTACTTTCAATTAAATCATTAATTTACTAACACTTTCTATAATTTAAACATGTTGACCACGTATCAAAAAAAAAAAAATGTTGACCACATCAATTTTTGACATATTTAAAGATGCTACTCTAAAATAGAATTCAAATAAAATGTCACATCAAGTTTGATTATATAAAAATTAAATCTTGTTAAATCTCAATATATATATTTTAATAATGGTCTTAAATATAATTTAATTTCATTGACTTTTTAATCGGTTAATCTTTTTTTGGTGGTGGCTGGGTTTAAAAACTCAGACCTTACATATATTATACATTGTCTATACCAACTGAGCTGAACTTATAAGAACTTTTAATTGATTAATCAATATACAAAATCCTATACCACCAAATGTGGGTTTTTCGGCGTAAAAAAAAAAGTGTGGGCTTTTCATAAAAAAAGAAAGTGAAATGAATTTTCATATAGACTTTTAGCCTTGCCAACGTTGAAAATATATTGTTAAAATGAATGCTACTACCACTATATGATAAGATATGGCTTGATGCATTAAATTGGTAAACACCACAGCCTCAACCTTACCTTACATCCCTCAGAGAAATCATAAACTAATTCTTTTTTAATTATACCTTAAGGTTATTTTTAGATTGATGGTATATGATGGAATGTGATGAGATGGAATGAGATAAATCAAAATTCTACTGTTTGGATAGTCATTAAAATGGTGGGATGAAATGGAATGAAATTCAATGATGTGTATTCCATCACATTGCATCACTTACTCTCATTTTGCTTACCCTCCAATTTAGGCGGAATGAGATGGAATCCTCAATTAATTTATTCTTCAAATTACAAAATTACAAATATATTCCCGTCTTCTCTACAGTAGTTATGTTTTTTCATTCGAATCTTCACTTTCAGTTCTGCTTTTCTACTATACATGCACTGTCTTGGTTCATGATTATACATTTCATCATCATAAGAACACAAACAGTTCCGATAATTGTTCGTTACCAACTTGGGTTATTCTTGTTTTAAAAAAAAGCTTGCTGCACTTTTTAATAGTTTTTTTTTTACAAAAAATAAATGATATTCATTCATTCAAATTGATAGAGTACATTGGTACAATACAAATTCAAATTCGCTAAAAACAAAAAGGATGAATCTATGAACAAACTCACAGCATCCATATTAATAGCATAAAACGACAAAGTACATATGCCTACAAATATGACTAATATGACTATATTTAGTTTCCGGAATATTCATATCTCCGGTTCTGCAACTCTGACGACGCCAAAGTTATTGTCATTGATCGGATTCAACTAGGATAGAAGGAAAAATAACTCGGATGGGTGATTTTTGGGTCAACATTGACCCTAAATCACCCCTCTGACAAGAAGAAGAAGGAGAAAAGGGTGACGGTTAGAGTTTGAGAAGGAGAAAATAGAGGGGAAGAAAGGTGCACTTTTTAATAGTTATTATTAATAACTAATAATCATTGATAATCAATTTTTTCTATTTGATTATATCATTATATTTACGAGAAGTGTACATGCATATTCCCTTTGTTACTGCCATGTCCTCTCAATGAAATCGTAATTGGTTGCTTAGAAAAATGTACGACTTCAGCTATTTGTTATTTTAATTATAATTATATAGTTTGTAATCATTTTAGTAGAAAATATATGCTTTAATTTTATACTCTGGTATTTTTAAAGAAGAGTAAAATTGGAATAAATAGTTATAATTCATTTCATTCCGTCAATGATCCAAATAATGGGGCGGTAAATTTATTCTGTCTCATCATAAAATATCTAAACAATGAAATGTATTATCTATTCAATTCCATTCTGTTCTGCTCCATTCTGTTATATTCTATTCCGCTCTATTCCGTTATGTTTCATCAATCCAAACAGAGCTAAAGGCATGTTTGGTTGGAGGCTTGTGGATGGAAGGGAGATGAGGGAATATTTTAAAATTTATTTGTTTGATTTCATTGTTAGAAGGGAAGAAGAGTAAAGTTCCCTTAAAACTGGGGAGATTTGAGCGGGAAGGGGGTAAGTTATTACAATTTTAATTAAATCAACATTGTTATCCTCATTCAAAATGTCAAAATTATCCTAATTTAAAATTTAAGGTTAGGTTTAAATCCTTCTCTCTTGCGTTTGTTTTCTTGTTAAGGTTAATTATTTTCTTCTTGTATGTTGCTAGAATTCACATTTTTCAAAGTGAATAAGTGGGGTGTTCAGGGTTTGAACCACGCTGCATATAATAATGCATGTTCCTGCCAACCAATCTACGCTCACAGGGACTCTTCTTGTATGTTTTTTATTACACGAGTTTTGTCACAAAGAAAATTATCAACATAAGATTCATAAAAATATATTTTATTTTTCTTTATATTTGGTCCATAGTAGAATTTCATCTAGCTTTGCCGCTTCCATTTCCATTAAAAGTTTTCTCCAAACAGATTCTAGTTGTCACGAAAAATAATTCTTAAACACACCCTGCTTAAGTTGGTAGCATTACTAGAGACTAGTGGGACAATACTAAGTAAATTAGAAGAATGGATTGGAACAAAAGCTAAACATAATTCATGCAACTGCTTGGAGTTTCGGTGTTTGTTAATGTTGGTCGGCATTGTATAAGAGGCCGACTGTCCTTAACATCATATGATAGATATGTTGTATAGTTTAGTTTATTACACAACACACTACTACTGGCTTGGAGGCATGCATCTTTATTCTTTTTCAGTAGATGGATCCAACTAATATGTAGTTTTGAGACATTCAATTGTTAAGTACTGTATCTTCAATTGGGTGCTACAGCAAGAGGGTTGTATCATTAATTTCTTGAGAAAATCCAATTTGATAAGAGGAAATCATTCCTATTATATTCTTTACCTTATCCTCACAATCCTCTGCTTAACTGGCATTAGTGTGCCTTTTATATTTCTCACACACTCAACATTACGGTCATTGACTTCCACATATCTATTTTTAGGTACAGTTATATCCATAAAGTATATTTTCCACTTAGAGTTATTATTTTTTGTTTCCTTCTAAGATTCTCAATGCTTTGGTATCATGGCTGATTTGATTCTCATTCAAAACCCACTATAGAGCTACTTTTAGCATCATTATAGAAACGCAAATCCAAGTTAACCTTTGTACGGAACGCCTAACTTTGGACCTTTCTTATGGCCTCCTAATTGGTTGGTTCAACTCTCCTTATGTAAGGTCTAAAATGTTTTGGGGGGTTTAGTTAAATTCTTGTGCATCACTAATATTTTACCAAATGTTATCCTTACAAAGACAATGTTTCTTCATATCACTTATATGACATAAATCATAGTGAAGATATGAACGGAGTTTAAACAATTCTTTCAAAAAGGCATTCCAATGAGATTTACATGGATATGAACAAGTGATGAGGATCTTATTTCCAATTTAATAGTAAGACACACTTGGTGAATCTCATAAGTTGTAGTTCCTAATGATAAAAAGGTATATTAAAAAGAGTATATTGCTAACTTTTCTTTAATTAAAAGTTTTGGTAGAACTAAGTGAAATCAATTGGTAAAAAAGTATATGTATCTGCTTTCCTCAGGAATATCAAACTAATTTTTTTTATACATAGAAATCAAAATAGGTAGATAGAGTCTACAACACTCGCACACCCTTCACACCAACTACAAGAACAAAACCCTAGTGGTAGAAGAAGATCAAACTAATATATACATACACGTCATATTAAAAATAAGGGTTAAATATGTTTTTGGTCCCTATAAATATACCAACTTTTCGTTTTAGTCCCTCTAAAATTTTCCTTCAACTTTAATTCCTCCAAAAAAAATTCATCTTCACTTTTGGTCTTCTTTTAAAGTAAACTCATATATAGAATTCATATTTTTGAATACAATTTTGCAGAAAAATTCATAATATTATAAATTATAAGAATCTCTCCCAAAAAAATTTAGAATTTTTTAACCAAACATAAATTTAATATGAATTTTTATATTTTTGATGGTTAAAAATTCATATTAAATTTATGTTTTGTTAAAAAATTCTAATTTTTTTGGGAAATATTTTTACAATATTCTACACATTTCATTAAAAAATACTAAAATTAACTTAAAAATAGGGACCAAAAGTAGTGATTGAAAATTGTATAGGGACTAAAAGTAGAGGGACTAAAACGAAAAATTGGTATATTTATAGGGACCAAAAACATATTTAACCTTAAAAATAATTTCTCGATTTTGAAGGCAAATTTAAGCTAGCTTGCTAATAGTTCACCCTTACTCTCGTAAAAAAAAAAAAAAAAGTTCACCATTACACAACAGTACGAACAGGACATCAAGGTTAAATAACAGAGGAAATCAGCAAGGACTTGAAGCATTGGATTTACATCAATTAGGTTGACCATCACATAAATGATTTCTGAACACTTCCAAAACAAGCAAGTTTTTATAAAATAAAAATAAAAATTGTGTAATCATTATTTGATCAAAAGTAATATCTTATATTTTTAATACAACATTTTTATTTATGCATTCTTTAATCAATGTCCTAGGACACTAATTAGCAAGATCCAATATATTTTAGTACATTATCAATGATCAGCGTATGTCCCTATCGGAAAATACCTGTGTGACATTGTGGTTGGTGACATTGGCCAACCACAATGTCACAAGCCAACCACAATGTCACAAGTGTACAAAGAAACAAAAAAAAATTATGAAAGAGAAAGAAGAAAGACACTTGTAACATTGTGGTTGACCAATGTAACAATGTCACTAACCACAATGTCACCCAAGTGCTACCCGTCTCTATCATCTCTTGGTTCGATAATATTTAATCATTATAGCTGAGCTTACTATGTATTGTAATCGCAAATTAACAAAAGGTAAATATCTCTTATTTATTGGGATTAAAAGATTCATTACAAACTTAGAAGTTCTAACAAAATATTTATTCCTTAGGTAAAAAAAGATAAAAATTCTTCGACCTTAGTGTACCAAACGAAGTAATTTTATTTTTTTTGTTGATAATTTTGCTTGTGTATTCTTCCTCATTAAGATGGTTTGATGGATGGACTCTTCATTATTACAAACCTTTATCTCATGCACACAGTTGTTCTATCTCCTCCCATGTCCTCCGGTGGCAGTTACTTTGAAGTGATGGTGTGCATCTGGGCCCCCTGGACTCACTCGAAGGGGTTTAAAGTACTGGTTTCTTGTTGCATTGCTCTCTCTGAAGCCAATGCTGAAAGAGACCTTAGCACTTGTTTTCAATATTTTATGATCTATCTTTGCCAAGTCTCTTCCTTTTGATCCTGAATAAAAGTAGTTTTTGACAGTACCAAGGAAGAGACTAGAACTTGGAGGGAAATGAAAAGAAAATGGATTGTTGGGATTCCTCAGCGGCCGAGTCTCGGAAACAGAGAATGAAAGCAACAGGAGCAAAGTACAGAGACAAAAACTTAGTCTTGTCATTTTAATTTCCCACCTTTGATTTTGAAGATTACTAGTTAACTTGATATATTCAAGCAAGGAAGGTACGATATATATATAAGCATCATGGTTATTCATAATTTTTTGCTATAGTGATCCAAGTGGAAGTCCAAGGACATCAAAACATTTGTCTGAGTATGTATCGCAATTTGTTTTTGTATCTTAATGAGCACTTCCAACTAATCGCCAAAAGCACACAAGCTTTTAATCGTCCTTAATATACGTTAAAATAAATACACACGAATCTTTGTTTGGACATATGCTAAAAAGATACATCTTGGATTTATATGTAGAGACAAAATTGATGTATTCGATCCTCAACCACATCATTCACCTTCCTAGTGCTAATTGTTGCCTATTGAGTGTGTTGCTATGTCGTATACGGAAAAAAATAATTAATAAAAAAGGCTAGTCTGACTGAAACGAGTATCCCCATTTCTCACTCGTGTCTGCCTTCCAACCTTTGAAGAGGCAATTGTCAAACATATGTTGGAGTTAACTAACATGCATAGTAGCTTACTTAACCGTTCAGATTATGTATTTCGAGTGGTGTTTAACGTGTGAAATGGATTTGATGCTGTAAAAAACAACACAGTTTTGATCTCAACCATTTCTACTGTTTTAACTCTATCAGTTTAAAACATAGGTCTAAAAAATTATTTGAATTATGTTTCACCCCCTATTGTATATTCTTGCTACATATTAAAGATTGCACGTTTGGTTGGCTTTAGTGGCCATAAGCGTGTATTCCTTACTACACTGCAGTTGATTATATTAAATTTTGCTACAAGAAAAATTAGGTTTCATTTTCCACCCGCTTTACAAAAGATAGCATGAAATACTATTCAAGCAAACAAAATGCTTTCAAAATAACTAAAATATATTTTCCAAGTCTCCTCTGACGGAATTATTTTTGTCTAATAATCCATGTCTTGTGGTCAGCATCTAGTTTATAATATGACTGAGGAACAAAGACATTAGAAAGAAAAAAAGGACTTAGTGTGACTAGAAGAAGCAGCTGATTTTGAAAGGATGGAAATTTGACGCAGTGTTGTTTAGCTAAGCAAGGAACGTAGACAGCAGAAGGCCTTGCTGAAAACACAACAGAAGGATTCGTTATTGAAATTGTTATCACAGTAATAGTATCGAAAGTTAACTTGCTCAGACCGTGAATAGGATGGATATAGGAACAAACAAACAGGAGCCTCCCTCCCCCTCTGTTTCTCGGAACTTTATAGTTTGGAATTATTTTCTATTATCAAATTATTTCATAATCAACAAATTGTAGCAACAATCTGTTTTAACAGAAAGAAATTACTAGAATCTTGCTTCCTTTCCAGTAATTGGATTGACCTTAGTGGTGTTCTTTTTAATTTGGCTACTAATTGTACAATAGAGTTCAAATTTTAGCTCTGCACATATAAACCGTCATTTCTACCTCACTATTGATTCTCAAGATCAAATATCTGATACTGGAATCTTCCTAGACATGCAAAATCTATTACAAAACCTTTTTTTCTTCAACAACGTCAAACTGGACTTGTGGCATGCATCACAATAGACCTTCATACAAACTTGAAACCTCAATAGACCAAAGAGATAACAATTTTTTTACAGTTTTTCATCTTGAGAAAATGACAAATGTTTATCAAGTCCAGACAACACAGAAGGAGTAACCATACAAATTTTATATGAATGTACTTGGTCCTTAAATTCAAATGGTGACTAAAACCCAACAAATAGTATAGTGCAGAATAGGCTTTATACCTTTGAATGTAACGATTTATTGTAGTTCAAGTTTGAATCTCCTTAGACATCATTTGAGAAGCAAATTTCTGAACCTTCCGGATGTTTAAAAATGTTAAGGAAATAACCAGCTGTAATATCTACAAATAGGGTAGGAGGATATGACTGAAAAGAAGAATGGAAGGATATTTTCTCTTCATAGATGGGATGATTAAGCATCAGCAAGTTATTGTCATTGACAACGGCTCTCACTAATAACTCTTTTGCTTCCTCGTGCCTTTTTTTCAGCATGTTACAAATCTGCAAGTAATCACATTTAAAAAGAAATCAACAAGGTGCAGTTTTCTTTTTCTTTTTATTATAACGGATTCATGGATGGAAAAGAGAATTCATCACCATCAAGTATTATCAAAACTCAAATTTAAAATCAATGCAAGTGCATAAAATTGCCATATCATTAAGCGATGATATTTTGGTTTAATTGTACAAACAGTTAAATCAATCACAAGTTCTGTGAATTAAGGAACTAGAAATCGTGTTGTAAAAGGAGATACAAGTATCCTTCCTTGCATGCTTCTTGATCAGTCTCAGGTCAGCACAGACATTTGTCTAAGTAACATGGTTCCTCCCAAATTCTAAAACGAGGTACTACACATTATATTATTCAGAAGACACAAAAGCTAATACTTTATTTTCACACGCTGGTTTAAAATTTTATGATACTCGTGAAATTCGGTTTCAAAATGTCTTATATAGTGATACTGATTAAAATAAACGTTTTCATTGTTACTAAAATTTTGAGCATTGGGTTATTTTAGTGGAAATGACAACATTTGAAAAGTAAAATGTAATTTTAGCTATCAGCTCACTTAACTTGCTGAATTCTATCAAACTGAGGTAATAACTCCTCACTTAACTTGCTAAATATCACTTAGCTCGCAGCACACACTAGGTTATAATATGGTAGAATAACTCATCATATCTTATATTCCTTATCCGAGCCATCAAGCATATCCTTGTTATTTTTCACTAGATTTTGAAATCCAGTAAATTGAATAATTTTTATTAGTAAACTTATGATAGTCTATAGATGACAAAAATGTCTAGATAACTCACATTTTCAAGTTCTTTCATATATGCTTCGGCCTTTTCAACATTACTGTTATCTTCCATGAGTACAGAATCAGGTATTTCCACTTCTGTTACTTTAATCTCTGATGGACTTTCAAGTCCAGAGGTTGAATGATACGCGAAGTCGCTGGACTTTCTCTCTACCTGATTTCCACATATAAGTGAATTTGACTAATATATATATATATACAAGAAGAAAGAAAACTAGTACTAACAGGTAACAATTATCACACTTAAAATATCCCTCCCCAAGTCTCCTTGCATTTTTCTGTAATCATCAAAATATAAGACAACAGAACAAATAAAATAATGCCAACATTTGTTAACTTACCTGTTCAACTTTTTCTGAAGATTCTTTAGGTTCGGCATTTCTGGAGTTGTTAAGAACTATGTTACTCGGAAGAACCAATAAAAGAAAGAACAGATGATCTATGCAATAAAAAAGAAATCAATTTGTTTTGCAGGACCTGCTTCCAATTGGAGACTGAGATAGGCGCTTTAGGGGCCTTGAGGATGTTAAATCTGTTTCAGAAACCTGCAAAATAGAGTCTTATAGGTGTTCTTAGAAATTCTATAGGATGATTCTTTCCTGTATGGGAAGGTACTTAATCCTCCTACTAGAGTGATATAGTAGTGAAGTTTTACAATGTTCTTACTTTTTTGTCTTTATCTTTTCTTCCATGGATAAAAACAATTATTCCAGTCATGCAGTTGAGTGTGGGCCAAGGGGAATATTTATAAACCAAAAGTATACAGTAGGAGACATAAAATGAAGAAATTTGCAGCTATGACAATAGGGGAGTAAAAAGGCAAAGACATAGATGTCCATCAAATTATTTAGTGATGATTTCTTCCATCAATTGTTCAAAAGGAAAAGAGTCGTATCAAAACCTCAATACTCTTCCTCTTCAGGAACATGGCTGAAGGCTTTTGATTGTCACCACCGCCAGTCAGACGATCACTCTTAGATACTGCAATAGTCTGTATCTCTTTTCTTTGTTCAGAACTTGCCAATGATTTTGCCTCTTTTTGGTGTAAAGACGTTGCTAAAACTGAGTTAGCCCCAATGTTCCTGAGATAGCAAAAGACGTCATTCAAAATCCCCACAAGTGTTTAAAAAGAGGAACAAACTCGGTACAGACCTTGAAGTTTTTAAGCTAGAAAAAGCAGGTGTGATCTTGCAAGATTTAAAAGATGAAAGTTTATTTCCTTCTACGGAAGTGATCTTTGATTTCTGAAAGGACTCCTTGCCAGAAGCTTCAGGTTGAGAATTTACAGATATTTGGGTAGTAATTTTAGCTGTCTTCTCTGTTAAGCTGCAAGGATTGACTTGAGAACTGAAAAATTTTACAGAAATAAAATGAATAAGTGATCACAATGAAGACCCTAGAAATGATATATGTCATAAAGTTCACAATATCAAATACACATATTTAAATTATTTCTATCATATTGTGTAAAAGAAAATTTCTAAAAATATCAAAATTGTAAACCACAAACAGCAGACTACGGGAATGAGATCCAAATGTGTAGAGATGCATCATTATTCAAATTACTCCATGAACTAGCTCTACAAATTTTAATCTTCTCGTTCAACCAATTTATCTCCATTAATCCATGACATCGAACATATGACCTCTTTGCATTGTCAAAATCATTCAAATGAAACTCATTTTTTTGGCTATATCTACTGTGACATAATAAATTGCTAGCTATGAAGATGTCATTTCAACAACTTGAATTTCTACTATTTTGCCACAAAAGTAACTTGTCCGTAATTGACACCTCATATTTGGAAGTTTTAATCAACTTGATTAACCATTCACCAAATCATATCAGTTCTAAAAATCAATATCATGGTGGTATAATGAAATTGCAGTGTTTTGAAAATACTTGAAGGGATAGGATATGATGCAGGCAGTGAGGTGCACATCTTGCGTATGTTTCTGGCCTTTGTGGTAATGGTGTACAACCCATAGTTGTCAAAGCGGAAATGGTGTACAACCTATCATACTTTCGGTAGGTTATATAGATGATAAAGAACACAATCAGTGGGTTTTTTACACTAGGAATTTCTTTTCCCTTTTTGACTTCTAACTTGTGTCATTTTATCACTTTCTTAATCACATGAATTACTTACATGTTTTATCATCTTAATGCAAACTTAAATGTCTGTATTATTTATTGTGCATCAATTTGTTTTCTTATTCATGTTTTTTACTTGTAACCTCCTTTCGTACCCTACCAGAGGTATTTTGATTTCTTTTTTCTCATTGTACTTTCCCCCCATTTTTTTCCTATAATTATGGAAAAACCATTAAGCGGTAACATATGCACAAACAAGAACCAATCAAACAGCCAAAAGTTTGACAACAAGAACAAGGCATGAGAGAATGTTGAGAAAAAGTTGCCATGTTCTGGTTGTAAGGTGAGCTGTGTTAAACTTACATGATCATTCAGCTTTACAGAAGATATAACTGAAGACATATGATGTGTATTATGTAAATATTAGAACATGTTTTGTAATTAAACAAAATTCAAACCGAAATTCATTTGCTAACTCATCGCGCGCATGGGTTTACATCTAGTTTGAATGAAAGCATAGGCAAGTACCACCCATATGATTTTATGATACTGCAGGTTAGCAAAGCCAACCACAAAAATTCATATCTGGACTCTGTTATGATATTTAGTTCTGCCACCAACTTGAAAAACAAAAGTCAGTGGCAGCAGCCTTACCTCAAAATATTAACATTTTTTGCTGACATGCCAGTTTCAGGAAACATGGCCTTCCTTCTATTTACATCTTCGTGAAATGATTTCATATTTCCAGTCAACTTGCCTGCACTTGGTGTAACATCAAAAACAATGCCCTCCCTGGTCATGATCGGAATTCGGAAGTAACTGTCACATTCATTACTTGGGAAGTAACAACCTAACTTCCACAGAGATAGCATCTTTGCAGTTGCAAAAATAGTTTTTATAAAAAGGAAAATTCTCGTATAACAGAAATCCATGACCATATATATTACCTGGTATTACAACTTTTAAGATCATCTTTTCTGCCAAGCAACGCTGGTGCATCCTTCGTTACTTTGCTAGAACCTGGGAGTGAACCGCTTACCATTTTGCTTCCAAATTTTGTCTCATTTGATTTGACGCTGTTCCTGTTGTGCAATATATATTATATATAATATTCTACAATTAAAAGCCCATCAAATACATTTGTTGAGGTAAGCATAACATACCTTTCTTGGGTTATGGATCTCTGGTGTATGTTAGCATTTTTTTCAGAGTCAAAAGAGACACTCTTTGTCCCAGCTGTTGATGAATTATTCTTTAAAGACATTTTGTTCTCTGGTATACAGAATATATTTGACTTCTTAACTTGAAGCTCTGTATCTTTCATCAACGTGGTTTTATCAACTATGGGATTACTGCATTAAATGAGTGAAAAACCGTAAATACTTGTAAAAAAAAAAACATTATGTCCTCGCTACCTTGCAGAATAGGAGTTTCAGCAACTCAGCTGATGAAAAAAATAAACTTGCAAAGACGTGATTATAAAAAGGACAGTAAAAGTTCGACCTGCTTGCTGTAGCCAAATGACACTCCAAAGCTGTTCTTTTATTTTCTCTTATGATATTGTCGCTTGAATTCCTCTTTGAGGCATCAATTTTGGTAATACTTTCATGACTTGAATCACTCTTTTCTGGTTGAGGATCATTAAAAATTTCTTCAGCACTGCCACCTACATTAACTGCTTCTCTAACAAAGCCATCTGATTCAGTCGTAAGAGGTGGGGATGAATGTTCTAACTGTACGTCTACAACATCTGAATCTACAAATGCTGCCCTATCATTAACCTCTTTTTTATCAGATGCAACATTACTTACTCTTGTTCCAGATAAAGAAACCTCTGCATGCTGTTCTGAGATAGTGTCATGCTCTAAATCACTTTGACCTACAGACTGGGAAGATACCTTGTTGATAACCTGCTCAGATTTCGATTCTGTTGACTTTGTCTCCTCAGATAAGTCTTTTTCTTGGTCCATTTCTTTCATACTTGTTATTTTACTTATATCAGAAGTCTGATTCATATTGGCCATGTCAAGGTTCTCAGAGGAAGAAAATTTTGAAACAGCAACATCCTGTCTGGAAACTAGATTCCCTGGGTTACCAACTGAAGCATCAGTGTTCAAAGTTTCCAGCCTCTCTGATGCTTGAGGTTTCATAGTCATATTATCATTATATGCACCTTCACTATCATCCCCGTCATTGATTTTAGGCTTTTTAGCACCTTCACTATCATTTCCTTCTGTAGTAATTCCTTTCTTTCTCAGGTTACTGTCATCATTACTAGCATCTACTTTTAATAAGTTTGAATCGAGATTGAAGCTATCCAACCTACACCAATAAAAGGAAAGAAAATATGAGAATATGTGTATACCTTTAATCGCTCAAATTGATGCTGCAGAACTAAAAAAAAACATATATGTGCATTAAGATGCCTTCAATAATTACCCTCCACTTACTCATTAAAGTCAAAGTTGAAATTGAACCCATCTTTCTTTCCTGCTTTTGCACTAGAAGCTTCTCCCTTTTTGTCCGTAGACTGGGAAGACTTTTTGGGCGAGCATGTAAAATCAAGGTCTGACATGTCCACTTTAAATGATGACATTTTGCCAAAATCAGTATCCAGGTTGAAATTCATATCCCTGCCAAAGATCATTTGTAACAACTGGTAAGGAAGTAACTTGCAAATACATTGTAAAAGCATATATGTATATCCAAATAATATGTTCCTTAAATGAGATATTATTTTACATAAACAATCATAATCACTGTAAATCTGCATAAAAATCAAATTATTGCAAACTTAATTCATCTGCAATACTGACCGTGGAATCTGTCAGCCTAAAAACAGAGAAGGTTTCAGAATGAAACCATTAACTGAGTCCTTGCTATCCATATTTGACTTTAAATAATTGAAACTAACTTTAGGGGGGCTTACATTTTGTCAAAGTTGAATGTCTTTTTCTTGCTTTTAGAAGCTGTGTCAAAGCTAAAATCCATGGCATCATCATCTGCCATTGACATGGATTTCCAGGAGCCAAGAAACTCCTTCCCAAAATCATCATCTGCTTGAATTAAAAAAATATATATTCAAATGAAAAGCAAAATCAATACTTTTGTTATGTCATCGTTATTGTTTAAGGACAATCACCGAAAAACGAAACACTGTGAGTGAGTGTGTGTGTGTGTTTACTTTTTCCAGAGTGTTGATGAGAATGCAATCTCCCAAATTTACAAGAAGTTGAGAGAATCTAAGAATCTCATGTAAACCCTTAGGATAAAGCAACAGCATAATAGATGATAGCCCTAAAGAATGTAAGAATTTTTTTTTCTGTTACAAACATTGCCAAGTTAAAGGGAAAATGGAAGAATCTACAAGTGATACTCAACACATAATAAAAGTAAAAATCAATATAGAGAAAAACCTAGCAATGAATTTTTCTCCTTAGAATCTTTAGACAGGGATTCCTTCTTTTGTTCTGCCATTCCTTGAGGTTGAAATTTTTCCTGGTTCACATATCAGGTAGGATAAAGCTGTGATATTCCAAATAAAAGACAGGGAATAAAAGTTTCAACCCATAAATCCAGCCACCAGCAAAAATAATATCGATCATTAAGAATTATAAATGTTTTAATAAAATCCAGGTGCAAATGTCAAACGAGACAAGTCTTTAAGTTACTCTAATGGTGAAATATTGTGTCACGTATCTACCAAAACAGGACCAGAAAATATGAATTACTGATAACTCGTTTGAATAATAGAATATGAAGGATTATTACATATGGTATCCTATCAAACATAGAAGGCTTACACCAAAGGATGATTGATGAAGTTTGCATATGAACCGACACTCAATGTTGTAGGCCACTCTTTTGGTCAATTTGCCTCAGTGTTGTTAAATAGCAGCTATAGCAGTGCTATACCGCTATAATGTAGCAGAATTTGTCTGCTATTGTTCCGTGATACGTTATTTAGTACAAAATGTTGTCAAATAGCGGCTATAGTAGCGCTATAGCACTGTTACATATCAGAATTTAAACACTGCTATTTTCTGCTATCATGATTGACAAAAATTGATCTGCCTAAATCAGAAATGTGTTCACCTATAAATCATAAATTGTAATTCAAGCGGCAAGATATAACAAGTGCTAGTTGACAGGTTAAAGAAAAAGTTCTAAAATGTTGTTTACATGCTTCGAACTTCAAAGTATCATAATCAAACCAGAAAGCAAAGTATAAACAATATAACTACCTAGAGTAACAGGAGAAAGAAAAACCTAACATGATTATGTATTATGAAAAGAAAAGAAAAAATGGAAACGCAATGTCTTAAAAAATCAGAGAACGTTAAGTAGATCAAAATTCAAAAATATTACAGAAAAATCACAATAAGATGCCACACAAAGTATCAACAGTGACTGTCCACGGAAAATGAAGATTCGGAAGTCCGATTCCAACCGAATTGATTCGCAAAGACACCAAATCAACAATGTTCTGAAAGATATTCATAGTCAAGCAAATCGCACAAGTTCATAGTTCGTTAAAATTAAACAGAAATTGATCATAAATCAAGCAGAATGTATGTATGATTATTGCATCAATTTGCATAAATTGAACTCCATCGATAACAATTTCAACCAAATTATACAGCAAATGAAACGCAGTAACACAATTCGCAAATAGATATATTCATAATTTCAGAACAAAGATGAAATGTGTGATTTACAAATCGAAGAAACGTAGTGGAATTGGAAAAATCGGATACCGTATGATCTAGAGCTTGAGGAGATGGAAGCGATTTGCGATTTCAGCAACCGAATGAGAGTGACGATCGACGGAGATAGGGTTTTGATGCGGTTGCGATGAGAAGAGAGATGCGAGAAAATTCACCGTTTCGTTCAAACGAAAATGAACGAGAAAGTTCTGAGAGGTTGAAGTGGAAATGAGCATTGTGGTTTCGAATTGGGTTTATGTACTAACGGCTTCAGTGTTCTGACTTCGTAAAGGCGGGTAATGTAATTGACGAGAAATGGAGGCAAAACGATTTGGGGTGAGGTGAGGTGAGGTTGACCATGGTCCCATCGTTTTATTCCAACTCAAATTTCATTAGAGGTTTAGAATAATGTTTTTTATTACTTCAAAAATAAAATAAAATGTTTTTTATTACTTGCCAACATGCATAGTGCTCTCCTACAAAAAAAAAAAAAAAAACATGCATAGTGCTCTAATTATTCATACCTTCATAGGTATGAAGGTGATTATGTGATTTAGAAAAATTTCATGTACCACTGACAAACACTTTAACGTTCAAGTTATTATTAATATAATGTTTGAGGTGGACGATATCGTGAGAGGTTTAGAATAGTGCATACATTGATAAATGATCATGTGATAAATATATATAGGCGGAATAATGTGATATTGAGTGTGAGACGGTCTAAAGTCATCTGGAATATTAGCCCCCTAAATTTATTGTTTGCGGTGACATGACATGAGGAGTTGGCTTGTAAGCATGTTCATTTTCTACGTGATAACCTCCTAGCTTAATTGAAACTAGCAATATTGTTATATAAATGGGGAGCAATGAACGCCATTAACGCGTTTTAAACCCGCCATCAAATATGTGACTTTTAAAGATAGGAGTTTAGATGTAGACATATTGATGGGATGTCGAGGTCCACTCTATCTATCCGAAGAGCTACATGGGAACCTGACTTCTCCTTTTATGTCGAATAAGCATGATGGAGACGAGGGTTGCGATTCTCTCTACCAAGTGTGGGAGCTTGGATGAGAAAAGTCTAGTAATGTCAACTACTTGAGATACCAGCCTTGGCCACGAAGGTCTCCATGTATCGTTTCGATCAATGTGATCATATTAACCTCGATGGATGTAATGATGGTTTGATCATATGTGAATTGGTGAATAGGCAAGTTAGAGTACCTAACCAATATTATATACGGGATATGCTTTTGGGTTGGTGTTTCGCATATATTCGGCACCTTGTATTGGTTCCCTTTGTTCTTGCTCGGTGTGTCTTATGCCGGCTTGATTTAATAATTTTGGCTGTTTAAAAAAAAAAAACCAATAGTATCATATTATCTCTAACTAAACATAGGTGCTCAAGCGGAAGATTCTACTCGGTGAAGTTGAACATCAGGATTCTTTCAACCAAGTGGAGGCACTCAGAGAAAATCCAACCTGTGAAAGTAAAGGATTGAGATTCTACATCATCACCGTATGTTGTGTCATTTAAAGCATGTAACATCGTTTTTTAGTATAAAGATACAAAGAAGGTATCAAAACTAATGAGTTTTAAAATGGGGGCCAATACCACGTAAAGAAAAGGTTCTAAATTATATTGGTTACGTGATTGTTAATGAAGTTCTTGTAAATTTTTGTTTGTAAAAAAATGCATTTAAGATGAATAGTTAAAAACTAATATTTTCAACGTATGAGGAATCAAAGACGGAGAGGAAACTACTTTAAAAAATGAAATTTTAATTTTATATTTTAATTTGATATAAATGAGCAAGAAATGTAAAAACAATCACATTCTGAAATTTATAAAAATTTATCAACAAAAAAAAAATGCTTTTTTGTTTGTAAAAAAATGCATTTAAGATGAATAGTTAAAAACTAATATTTTCAACGTATGAGGAATCAAAGATGGAGAGGAAACTACTTTAAAAAATGAAATTTTAATTTTATATTTTAATTTGATATAAATGAGCAAGAAATGTAAAAACAATCACATTCTGAAATTTATAAAAATTTATCAACAAAAAAAATGCTACTAGTATAATATATGAAGGACTTAAATATGTAAATGATATTGCAAATATCAAAAGTTTTGATTTTAATTTTTGTATAGATATTTTTTTATTTTTTTTAATCCTTGCAAATACATCCTCTTCTGTTTTTAGGCATCAATGTTTTGTTTTGTTCTTGGTAAAACTTATTCATATTGAAAATTAATTCTTGTATTATGTAGAATATTATATTTAATTTATCAAAATAAAGACTAAAATAAATATTATAGAGACAAATAATAGTATGAACATATTTCTTGTTTCAACAAAAAAAAAAAGTATGAACATATTTCTCTTCAAAAAAATAGTATATTTTGCACGACCAAAACAAAATATCAGGAATAGAGAATAAAAGTGGTGTATTTCGAAATAACTAAAAAAACTACAAGACTATATTTTAAGTAGGGGTTGTCCCAAAAAAAAAGTAGGGGCATTCGGTGCAGTTTAGTTCAGTTTTGGGGTTAAAAGTCATCTGAACTACAAGATAAAAATGTATAGAGTTAAGTTTGGTTCGGTTGACTTTTAAAATAAAATTTGAACCAAACTAATGTTGTTTGGGTTGGATAAAAATGTATAGAGTTAAGTTTTAGTTTGTGCGGTTCTTTTAAACAATGCAATTTTTTGTTTTCAACATCAAAATCAAATTAAAAAACTAAAACACAAGCTAAAACACGACATTTTTTGGACAATATTTCCAACAACGTTTTAAATTTATTCAACATTATAATTTTATTTTCATCCAATAATATTTTCAACATGGCAACAAATAAAGAGCATGATAGCATGCCCCAACACCATCACAACAACCAAAAAGGCCACCAAAGTGCATATCAAAATCACCAACTTCTTTATTGACCTCTGTATTGCATATTTTTCAATTGAGAAATGATATTTGAACATCCATTTATTTGACAACTTTTGCATATTTTTCAATTGAGAGATGATATTTGAACATCCATTTATTTTACAACTTTTGTGACAACTTTCTCTTTCATACTCATATTATTTTTTACTTTATCTCTCTATTGTTTTGGTTTCCGTGCAAATACATACATTTTCTTTGTAAATTATAGTTGTCATATAAGTTGTCAACCAAATTGGTTGTTCAAATAACACTCCTATTTTCAATTTATACATGTGTACTATTCCAAGAGTAATATTCAACTTGGTAAAAATTGTTGAGACTCAAACATAAATATGTGCGTGGTGCCGTCTAGGGTGGATGACCATAATAGGTCATGTACCGTGCATGACTGATTTTTACCTGTTATTGCAGGTCATCCCAGTAATAATAATATAATAATACTTTTACTTGTTGATGGGTTCAATTAAACAAGATGAAGGAAATGATAGAAGAAAGATATGAAATGATATAAAAGGGTGAAATCTGCAATTGTAATTACAAAGTATGAAAACTGAGTAACAACTGGTAGTGCATTACCAGTCCTAAAAGCACGCAGGCTTTCCCCAAATCACCTAAGGTGACCCCACAAGATCCTAACAGAAAATAGTCAATGAATCCTTCATTCCTCTGACACAGTATATATAGCATCCTCATGCATTCTTTTCCACGTCACCCTTCACCCCTTTTGTCCTTTTCCTAGTGTAAACTTTCCACACCCTTGGTTGAGGCCCATAGTCTAAGCCCACTCAATTTGCTGCATTCCTATCAATTCCCTCCTCCTTAGAAACAGTCTTGTCCTCAAGACTAAAATCAGGAAACTGTCCACGCAGAAATTCATCATCCTCCCAAGTGACATCATCCAAAGTCTTGTTTTTCCATTTGATCAGACTTTGATGCACTTCAGTACCTGCCTGCATAGTTACTCTAGATCCCAGAACTTTCTCAGGATACACATCATCTGCTTCATTAACTTCCAGTTCTTTAGGTAAGTCACCTTGCACCTGATACTCTCCTACAACCTTCTTGAGTAATGATACATGAAACACAGGGTGAATTTTAGATTCCAGAGGTAACTTCAACTTGTATGCTACTTCACCAATTCTCTGTGTAATCTGGAAAGGACCATAGTACCTTGCAGCTAGTTTTTGATTGATTCTCTTCACAAAAGATTGTTGTCTATGAGGTCTGAGTTTGAGAAAAACCCACTCTCCAACTTCAAAGCACAAGTCTCTCCTCTTCTTGTTAGCATACCTTGACATTTGTTCCTGAGCCTTCATCAAATGCAATTTCAGCTGTTTCAAAGCTTCATCTCTCTCACTAAGTTCCAAGGCTACAACAGCGACCTTAGTTTCATTAGAGAGGAATCTGAGTATAGTAGGAGGTTGTCTGCCATAGACCACCTCAAAAGGAGTTTTCCCAATAGAACTGTGATAAGTAGTGTTGTACCACAACTCAGCCCAATGGACCCAAAGAGACCATGTTTTAGGATGATCAGAAGCAAAACATCTAAGATAACTCTCCAAACACCTATTAATCACCTCAGTTTGGCCATCAGTCTCCGGATGGTAAGCTGTACTCATCTTGAGTTTAGTCCCCTGCAACTTGAACAACTCCATCCAAAAATGGCTCACAAATAATGGATCCCGGTCACTGATGATGGAATTAGGAATACCATGTAACCTTACCACTTCTTTAATAAAGAGTTCAGCAACAGATTTTGCAGTATAAGGGTGTTTAAGCAGCATGAAATGACTATACTTTGATAGCCTATCTACGACCACTAGTACTGCTTCAAAACCTCTAGATTTGGGTAATCCAGTAATGAAGTCTAAGGATAAATCCTCCCAGACAGCATTGGGAATAGGAAGAGGTTGCAGCAATCCTCCTGGTGAAGTAGCACTATATTTCTGTCTTTGATACACATCACAAGCTCTAACAAAGTCCCTGATACGCTTCTGCATTCCCACCCAATACAAATTATCAGATAACCTTCTGTATGTCCTGAGAAAGCCAGAGTGTCCTCCAGTGGGTGTGCTATGGAATTCCTCTAACAGTACCAGAATTGAAGGTGACTCAGGTGAAATTACCAATCTGCCATGATAAAATAAAACTCCTTGTTTCACCTCAAATCCTGGTTTCTTGTCTGGTGTCTGTTGTACTTCTTCAGTCAGCTTTTGCACATAAGGATCATTGACCAATTCATCCAGTAACTTCTGCTTATCAGCCCATAAAGGAACCGAGACAATAGTATTCATCACTATTTCATCATAACATCTGGACAATGAATCTGCAGCTCTATTTTCCAACCCTGGTTTGTACTTTACTTCAAACTGATAGCCAAGCAACTTGGCCAGCCAACACTGCTGGTCAGGCGAAGAGATTCTTTGCTGTAGAAAATGCTTCAAGCTTTTGTGGTCTGTGTACACAGTGAACTCCTTACCCAGAAGGTAATGTCTCCAATGTTGAATGCATAAAACAAGAGCCATTAGCTCTTTCTCATACACAGATTTTGCTAAATTTCCATCTGAGAGTGCTTTGCTGAAAAATGCCACTGGTTGTCTTTGTTGCATCAATACAGCTCCAATACCTCTTCCCGCAGCATCACACTCAACCTCAAAAGGCAAGCTAAAATTTGGAAGTACCAAGAAAGGGGGAGATGTCATGATTTTCTTCATTTTATTGAAAGCCTTCACAGCATCTTGATTCCAAGAAAAGTTATCTTTCTTTGTTAACTCGGTTAAAGGCTTCGCCACTTTACCATAATCCTTGATGAACTTCCTGTAGTACCCAGTAAGGCCAAGGAATCCACGCACTCCCTTCACATTCTTTGGTTCTGGCCACTCTAAAATGCATCTGACCTTCTCAGGATCCACAGCCACTCCTTCCCCAGAAATTACATGACCAAGATAATCAATTTGGGCACAACTAAATTTACATTTTGATTGGTTTGCTACAAAACAATTATCCATCAGCACAGATAAGACTATCCTCAAATGTTGTTGATGCTCCCCAATGTTTCTGCTATATATCAGAATATCATCAAAGAATACAAGAACAAATTTTCTTAAATATGGTCTAAAAATATCATTCATAGTGGCCTGAAAAGTTGCAGGGGCGTTCATCAATCCAAAAGGCATGACTAAGTATTCATAATGCCCATTGTGAGTTCTAAAAGCTGTTTTAGGGATATCACTTTCAAAAACTCTAATTTGGTGATAACCTGATTTTAAATCAATTTTAGAAAACACAGTGGCTCCATTAAGTTCATCTAATAATTCATCTACTATAGGTATTGGGTACTTATCTGGGATAGTTGCCTTGTTCAGTGCTCTGTAATCCACACACATCCTCCAAGTTTTATCCTTCTTTTTGACCAGTATCACCGGACTTGAGTAAGCACTCATGCTTGGTCTAATTACTCCTGCCTTCAACAGTTCTTCAACTTGTCTTTCAATTTCTTCCTTCTGGTGATGTGGATACTTATACGGCCTAACATTAACAGGACCATGTTCTGGAAGCAGATTAATGCGATGCACCTGAGTCCTCTCTGGGGGAAGTTGGATCTGCTCTTGAAAAACTTCACTAAATTCCTTCAAGATGGTGTTCACCCCTTCAGAAACCACCATTTTACCAGCTTCAATTGATTTAAAATGTGACCACCACCAGTCCATTCCCAATCTGCTATGAGTATCTTCCAGAAATGTGTTCACGTAGCTTTGCCTAACATCTTTGTTGCCTTGACCCTGCAACTTCACCCATTTGTTTCCATCAGCGAACTCCATAGTGAGTGCTTTCCAATCCATAATCACCTGGCCAAGTGTGCTCAACCACGCAACTCCTAACACCATATCTAAACCACCCAACTCCAAAACCAGGGCGTCAATAACTATCTCAATCTCTCCCATCTTCATACGAACACCTTTACAGATTCCCCTAGTTACCACTTTGTGTCCGTCACCTAGCTTAATGCGTCTTGCTGTTACCGGTGTGATGATCAGACCTAGCGCCGTTGTTACCTTCGGAGAAATGAAGTTGTGGCTTGCCCCACTATCAATCAATACCAGAAGATCAACATTATCGATTTTTCCCTCGACCTTCATAGTACGATGTTCTCCCAGGCTTCCCAAAACCCCCATAGACTTGCATTCCACCTCTACCTCTTCCTCGCTTTCTTCAGACGCATCTTCTAACGTGATAATCTCGCCGTCTTCATTTACTGTTTCGCCTTCACCCAAGATCAACACTCTTAGTGACTTCTCAGGACATTTGTGTAGTGTGGGGTGGTACTTACCCCCACACCGAAAGCATAAGCCCATGGCTCTTCTCTCAGCAATCTCCTCATTTCGCATGCTTCGTATTCCTTTCCCATTTTCAGAATTTCCAGATCTAGACTCATTACCCCCCTTTCTAGCCGTTGATGCACTTGAAACTGTAGGATTACCGTTAGATCCAATTGAACCCGTTTTTTGAGTCGGGTTAGATGTACGCATTGGATCCCTCAGAAATGACCCATTTCTCCCTTTTGCTGACCCGGCCCAATCACTTTGGCCCAAACGCTCGTATCCACCCTTCTTCAGAACACGCTTCTCTCCATCATCATCTTCCTCCTTCAATTCTTCTTCCACGTCTTTCGCGATTCGCATCATCTCCATTCTACTCAGAGGATTTAACGTACGAACCCTTCTTCGGATCTGTGGTTTTAATCCACTCATGAAGTATCCCAGATATTGTTCCTCTGGAAGCCTCCCCACTTGAGATGACAACAATTCGAAAGCTTCAACAAACTCTTATACGCTCCCCTTCTGACGTAGAGTGGATAGTTCCTCGAACGGGTTCTCTAAGCGCCTTCCGCCGTAACGAGCAATTAGCGCGCGCTTCAGTTTCTCCCATGAGAGTGCATCCTCTGTTTCCATCAAAAGATTGAACCAATGAATGGTTGAACCCTCCATGCTTAACCTTGCCAGCTTCACACGCATGACATCTGCATCGAAATAGATTTCTGCTCTTGTGATCCATCCCACTGGGTCGTCGCCGTCGAACAACGGAAGCTTCACTTTCTTTCCGGCGAGACGGGATTCACTCTGATTTGAACTTCCATAAGATGTTTCTCCATCAGGAACATCACCTTTGGAACTGATCTGTTTGCTCAATTCTGTAAGAATTAAGCTCTGCTGATGCATCTGTTGAGCATGTTGTTGCATCTGGGATGCGAGGCTTTGCAGTGTGGTTGTCACGGTTTCCATCTGAGTTTCCAACGCATCTAAACGGTCACCCATCTTAGGTTTTCTTGGCATCTACAATTTTCTGGTGTGTTGGTGGTTTTTGATCCGGTAGGTCGGACCAATTGATGGGTTCAATTAAACAAGATGAAGGAAATGATAGAAGAAAGATATGAAATGATATAAAAGGGTGAAATCTGCAATTGTAATTACAAAGTATGAAAACTGAGTAACAACTGGTAGTGCATTACCAGTCCTAAAAGCACGCAGGCTTTCCCCAAATCACCTAAGGTGACCCCACAAGATCCTAACAGAAAATAGTCAATGAATCCTTCATTCCTCTGACACAGTATATATAGCATCCTCATGCATTCTTTTCCACATCACCCTTCACCCCTTTTGTCCTTTTCCTAGTGTAAACTTTCCACACCCTTGGTTGAGGCCCATAGTCTAAGCCCACTCCATTTGATGCATTCCTATCACTTGTTATACTTTTGACCCTATACTTTATATTCACAGGAATTCCACGTATAAAACTGTAATTCAATTTCAACCCCTAAAAAAAAGTGTGTCAATAAAGGATTCACATGTATCTGCATTCTGATAGAGTGGGATGAGCTCAAGACCATTGCTTTCACCTAAAATCTCCAAACTATCCTTTTTTTTTTAGAGATCTCCAAACTATCTGTAATGAACGAAAATGGAGCATCATATCCAAAGAGTGCCAATTATGATAGCCAACAAAGATGCAATTGTTGGTGGTTGAAGTATATGCTGAAGCGGAGTTTGTTCAGCAACAATTCTAATCCTCCTAACAACTTTAGCTAAGAATTAAGCTAAAAAAATCATCTTCGAAAATTCAACCACTATAGACAGCGCCTCAAACGACATCATCTTTATTTGTAATTTGATTGGTTCGACCAACTAAATGTATGAATCAACTGAAATTGAATCAAACGACAAAACAAGAAAGGTTCAAAGTAAAACCAATTCATTATCTAATAGCTTCAATTTTTAAAACATTATTTTGATGTGGCTAGGTGTAAAGACTGAGAGACGTTGAAGCATACAGCTCAAATGCCCTGTACGAAGATACGTTAAGATACACATTGATTAAAAAATCCATGGCTGCTGTTCTAGAATTGAGAAAACTAAACATGGGTTTCAAAAAATTAACCATTAATTAATAATTATGAGTGTTTAATGTTGATGGAGGCTATTTCGATCAAAACTATGTATAAATCATTGAATTTCATTGTGTACCAAGGAAGATCCGACCGGGTTGAATGGCGGGTCGAAACAACCCGTTTTAGTGTCAACGGGCGAAGAAGATGAGTATAAATTAAAAAATTAATGGTAATAAATTAAAAGACATAATAGAAGTATCGAACCCACCCAATTTTTTGGCCCTAGTTTTCTAGTGAGAGAAACTTCAACTTCTCTCTAAACTTTCTTTCTCCTTTGTTCATTAAGGAGGGGTGGTTTTAGGTCATTTTTTGACCTAGAATCACCCCTCTACATCTTTTTCCTCTTTTCTTTCAATCTAAATAAGTCGTTTTCACGTCCACCATTTCATCCAATTTTTAGCCATGTAAAATGTATAATTTGCTGCTGAGTCAAACATAAAAAATGTTGATAATTTTGTAAGATTTCCAACAACTCAAGAATCACCTCAATCGGACATACATAATACAACCTATGAAAATAACACTTCGGGTGAGGTATAGTACATCCAGAAAGCCACCATGTTACATAAAACATTGTCAAAGGCACCAGGTGACGTGATCATAAGGCTCTCTCCCTTATCAATCTTAATAAAGCCGTTTTGGAATAAAAGAACTGAATTAATTTCGGTTCAAAGTGATATTTTCATAGGTTGTATTACGTCTGTCTTATTTTTAATATATATGGAGTTTTGTATGTCTGATTTAGGTGATTCTTGAGTTGTTGGAAAGCTTACAAAATTATCTACATTTCTTATGTTTGACTCGAGCAAATTATGCATTTTACATGGCTTAAAATGGGATGAAATGGAGGATGTGATTAAAGTAATGAGCTGAAGCAATATTAGTGCGGCTGACTTGAATCAATATTCCAACTTTGATGTGGATTCTCTATTCCTAATTTCTTTCTGTAATAAACAAAATAGTGGAATAAAGTGGGCAAGGAATAACAATTTTCCTATACCCACCCACGTCTATACATGAATGGGGGGAAAATCCTCGGATCAAAATTTTAATTAGGTTTAAGTCTGACGAGAATATCATTTAATGGGTACGAATAATAGTAATTGGACTAAGAATGAAACATAAGCTGAAATTTCGACGTTCTGAATCTTCGATATAAGTCTTTATGACAAACTATCCATTGAAAAATACCTTTGACAACTAAAACAGATCGATGAACCAAACGACTTACGTTATCAAATATAATCAATTCAATCATTTGACACGACCTTATCGGACTAACAATACCAAAAATATTATCACCAAATACAATTTTTTATTGTGAGTTCCATCTTGTATTAATAGTTTTTTTGTTTAAAATGCTATAAACATTTTTTCTTAATGAAATGAATGATAATTGATTAGAAAAATTAAAAGAATACACAAGATAAATCAAACCAATATGCCAACGTGACTTAAAAGTAAGTTTAGATCTTCTACCTGCAGACGGGTCATGATGACCCGGTTGGAAACCCACATTACCCAGATAAAAAAATCACAACTTTAACCCTTTTTAACAACGAAAACTCAATTTAAAGACTGAATCATAAACCAAATAACATATTCTTGTGATTTCAATCAATTTTTTTCTTCTTTAAACACTCAAAGTGAAATCAAAATTTGTAATCACAGGAAATTCAAATATGAATCATTCACAGGTATATAGATCTGACAATTCCTTTATTAAAGAAATTCACATCCGAAAAATTCATAGATGTGGTTCCCAAATTTCACATCTGAAACATTTTTTTTTAATTGCCAATTTTATTAAAGCTTCCAACCTGGAGCGAATAAACACCAACGACAAACAAGCTTCCCCAGCAAAAAAGCAACAACAAAAAGGAATAAAAACTCCCTAATCCCTCACAATGATTAAACAATATCAATTACCATATTCAAACTTCATGCGAAGTACATGTACTCCTTCCTTATATTCCACTCGTGAAGAAAATCCTAATAATGTATGGAAAAATTGTCACTTATTAATGTTATTCTTAGTACATGTACTTAGGATTTTTCCTCATATACTTAGGATTTTGTCCCATCTTCAACCTTCTTGCGAAGTACATGTCCTCCATTATGAACAAGAAGCTTGAATTTGACTAAATACACTCCTTTCCTTCTGACATGTACTCCAAATGGTTAAACGAATATACTCCTTTACCTCTTCGATTATGATTAAACGAATATACAACGAAATGACTAAATGTACTATTTGAATTTGTTGGTGATGTCGTGTTTCAATTGTTGCTATACGATAGATCTCAGGAAGAAAAAAAAAATAGTGGTTGTTGTTGTTCCAAAAATGATTTTTATAATGTTGCCATGACAATTTGTGGTATAGTTTGTGATGAACTCATGATGGTGATGAACTCCGGTGGTGAGTGGGAAAGAAAGAAGTTTGGATCTCTGAAAATTGATGAGAGTTATGTTGGTTGAATTCTGTGTGCAAAAGCTGAAAATACAAAACCATAATGGGGCAAAGTTGCATTACTAAATTTTAAATATGAATAGAATTGTGCATTTATGGTATTTGGATGAAACCTGAAAGAACACTGTAGCAATAAGTTACCAGTCAACGATCGCAGCCGTCCATTATTTTAATATTATATCGTATGGTGAAAAGGCAGTCATGGACGGTACATGACTTGATATGGCCATCCACCCTAGCCTGAGCCTATATGTGTACTATTTTTTCCCTTTTCACGTTTTGTGAAGAACCAAAGAACTTAATGAAAAATGAATTATGACGAACATAAGTTGAACAAAGAAAGGGGATTTTTGGAGCATGTGACTTTTTCAACCGAGAATCGGTTTATTATTTGTTCAAGCCACTAGTCAACGATTGGCACATTTTGATACATCAAGAAATAAATTTTTAGATGAAAATTCAAATGAAATAAGTCATGCATGCATCTAGAATGATAGCAATGTCATGTGGAAATTTTTTGCTTTTGATTAGTCTCCCAGCCTTCTTAATGGGACGACTTGTGATATTTATCCGTATTAAAAATATAAGTCTCAAAGATAAGAAATAATCAAATAAATGATATGAAACCAAACACCGAAGACTCTCACCAAGTCAATGTAAATATCTAATAATGGAACTACCTTCAAGTCAAAAAATATGAAACTGTCTAGAAATTTATTGTTTTGATTATTATAATTATTATTATTTATTTTGAATGAAAATGTGTGGTTTGTTCTCAAAAGATAATAATAATCATCTGTGGTACACCTACAGAATTCAATTTCTCGTGTGTGGTCAATAAGCTTACCATAAAACTAAATTTTGGCTTAGAAAATTTGTGCTATAAATATTAACGTTGCGTTCTTAACATTTTATATCCACACACAATTAGTTTTTTATTGGCTTTCTCTCTTTCATTAAACCATTTAATAACTCTTTCCACAAAATCATTCATTCATGGCGTGGTTGCTTCTGTTTTTGCATGTTTTTCTCTTCCATTTTCCGTTCTTCTCTTCTTCTTTAAATTTTTCATGCCATCACGATGAAAGTTCTGCTTTGCTTCAATTCAAAGACTCCTTCACTATATATTCTGAATCTAATCTTTGTAAATCTCCTATGAAAACAGCAACATGGAAAAATGGGACTGATTGCTGCTCATGGCATGGTGTCACCTGTGACACCATCTCTGGTCACGTGATTGATCTCAACCTTGGTTGTGAAGGCCTTGAAGGTATATTACATCCTAATAGTACTCTTTTCCATCTTGCTCGTCTCCAAACGCTCAACCTTTCTAACAATTTTTTCTTTAACTCCTACTTCCATTCATACTTTAGTGAGTTTGTGAGTCTTACACATCTTGACTTGTCTTACAGTTCCTTTGAAGGTGAAATTCCAACTCAAATCTCACACCTTTCCAAATTACAATCACTTCATCTCTCCGGGAATTTTTTATATGAGTTAGTTTGGAAAGAAACCACCTTGAAGAGG
>Ga0315915_1000417_pt1 | contig 42557 bp, 27 predicted proteins | sample MpolbnodulesMG_FD_207738 | JGI IMG/M metagenome (GOLD analysis project Ga0315915, IMG submission 207738) | Medicago polymorpha root nodule microbial communities from Los Angeles, California, United States - branched nodules | ecosystem: Host-associated > Plants > Roots > Nodule | place: USA... | reverse complement strand
AGAAAATATTTGAGTTGGCCAAGATTCTTAATTTTGAATGAATTGTGTAAGATGGATTTGATATGATCAAACTAAGTCAAAGAATCTCCAGCAAGTATCATGTCATCTACATACACCAACAAAAGAGTAAATGATGAAGCAGTTTTCTTGATGAACAAGGAATGGTCAGATGGTGCTTGAATGTAGTGATGCTGCACTAAAATAGAAGTCAACTTCTCAAACCATTTCCTGCTGGCTTGCTTGAGGCCATACAAAGATTTCATCAACTTGCAAACCTGATTTGGTTTGGGTGATGAAACACCTGGAGGGAGAGTTATATACACATCTTCTTGTAAATCACCATGAAGGAAAGCATTGTTTACATCAAGTTGATGTAAATTCCAATGATTAATAGATGCCAAGGCAAGAACTAATCTCACTATAGTCATCTTGGCCACTGGTGAAAATGTGTCAAAGAAGTCAAGTCCCTCAATTTGGTTGTGTCCTTTAGCTACAAGTCTGGCTTTGTATCTTTCAATAGAGCCATCTGCATCATACTTGACTCTATAGATCCATTTACAACCAATGGGTTTAACATGTGCTGGCATATCAACTAATTGCCATGTACCAGTTGACTCAAGAGCAGAAAGTTCAGCTTCCATTGCTTGCTTCCAGCAGTCAAATTTGTTTGCCTCAATGAATGATTTGGTTCAGGGTTGGAATGTAAAGAGAGAACAAAACAAGAGTGTTGATCAAACAACTTATTATGAGAAATATAAAATGTGATAGGGTAAAGAGAAGCATGAATGTTATTGCATACATAGTCTTTCAGATAAGCAGGAGTGTTAGAGGTTCTGGTTGACTGTCTAGTGGGAACAAGCAAAATAGGAGAAGGAGTATTATTATTATTGTGAGAAGACTCAAAAGGAGGGTCATCAATGATGAGTGGAGGAACGTGAACAACATCAGAAGAAGGAGAATGAGGTGTGGTGTGTGGAGAAGGAAAGTATTCCCATTGAGAAGTGATGGAATCAGGGTTAATAGGATAGGGAAGAATGTGTTCATGAAAAATGACATGTCTAGATATAAAGATGTCTCTAGAATGCATGTCTAAGAGAGTGAAACCTTTGTAACCAGATTTATAACCAAGGAAAATAGACTTTCTAGCTCTGGGATGCAGTTTAGTCCTATGAACTTGTAAAGATGATGCATAACACAAACAACCAAACACTTTAAAAGAAGAAATATCAGGAAGTTTATTATATAAAACTTGAAAAGGGGATTGGTTTTGAATAATTGGATTAGTGATTCTATTGATAAGAAAAACTGCATGAAGTATGGCATAAGACCAATATGAAGATGGAAGTTTGGATTGAAAAAGGAGGGCTTTGCCAACATTAAGAATATGTTGGTGTTTTCTTTCAACTCTGGCATTTTGTTGAGGAGTTTCAACACAAGATTTTTGATGTAATATACCAAGAGAAGCATAAAATTCAGAAAGCATGAACTCAAGACCATTGTCAGATCTGATAAATTTTGGGGTGACTTGAAACTGGTTTTGGATCATGGTAATAAAGGATTTGACATGATTAGCAACTTCTGCTTTAGATTTAAGTAATATGATCAATAGGAATCTACTATGATCATCAACAATAGTTAAAAAATATTTGTGACCATGAACAAAAGGAACAAACAAAGGACCCCATATGTCAAGATGCAACAATTCAAAATTGGAAGATGCATGAGATAAACTGGAAGTAAAAGGAACATGTTTTTGTTTGGCAAATTGACAAATGTCACATCTTGCTTTATTATCATTGATTATAGAAGAGTACCAAAATGACATTTTATCCATTCTTTGATGAGATAAATGTCCCAATCTAAAATGCCATAAGGCCTTAACATGAATATAATGACTTGAATTACAAGTAACAGTAGAAACAGAAGTACATGGTACATTTATTGTGCTAGAAATAGAATTGATAGAAGCTAAATTTGAACTATGAAACTTGTATAAGCCATCTTGTTGACTAGCCAAACCAATCATCTTCAATGATGTTTTGTCCTGTATAATACATTGTTTATTAGAGAAATGAAAAACACATGATAGAGACTGACACACCTTAGCAACAAACATAAGGTTCAACTTGAAAGTTGAAGAATATAGAACATTGGTGAGATAAAATTGAGGACTAAAAATGATAGTGCCAGCTTGATCAATGACAACAATAGTGTTATTGGGAAAAGTAACATAAACAGGTTTAATGGGGTAAAGAGATGTAAAATGAGGTAAATGACTACAAATATGCTCATTAGCACCTGAATCAAGAAGCCAATAAGAATGATAAGGTAAAGAACATGAATCAACACTGTATATACCGACAGAAGAGGATGAAACAGTGTATCCAGAAGTGATGTGAGGGGAAACACTTATGTGATTAGTAGTGGGGCCAGGAGGAGGAGTGGGAACTGAGAAGAACAAATTTGCTTGTTGAAGCAATGATACAAGTTGATCAATCTTATCCTGAGCCAAACCAATACCATCAGAAACATTGCAATACCACCAGAAACATTGCTTGCATCAGAAGATTCAGCTGAAGAACCATTAGCTTGTGAATGACCAGTAGGTTGTGATTGAACATGAGGATTAGGTTTGTTTGGAAAACCATGCTTTTGGTAACAAAACTCAATAGTATGATTATATCTATTGCAAAAGGAACAATATCTAACAGAAGGTTTGTTTATGGAACCTCTGCCACGCCCTTGAGGTCTTCGAGCATCTGAAGCATTCACAAGAACAGAACCTTCTTCAAGAGAAGGAGCCAGTACATTATTGCTCTCTTCTTGAATAACCAAAAAGAAAACTTTGTTTAATGAAGGTAAAGGATCAAGTAATAGAACTTGAGTCTTCACAACCGAAAATTGATCATTGAGGCCAGTTAGAAACTGAATAATCTGATCTTCAATTCTATACTCTTTGTTAACTCTCATTGCATCACATCTACACTGAACTGGACAAGTGCAATTGGGTAGATGACGATGAGAATGAAGTTCTTCCCATAATGCTTTCAATTCAGTGAAATATTCCCAAACAGATTTGGAACCTTGCTTGAGATTGTTAATGGAGGAACGTAAATTTGCAATTCTAATGCGATCAACCTTTGAAAAACGCTCCTTAAGATCTTGCCAGACATCAAAAGCTGTATCATGAAAAACAACGGTTTGTGCAATGGAGTTAGAAACTGAAGCAATAAGCCAAGATTGCACGAGGTGATTGCACCTCTCCCACGCAGTTCTGTTAAGATCATCATCATCTGGAACAGGGAGGGATCCATTGATGAAAGGAAGCTTGTTCTTCGCACCAAGAGCACGCTGCATGGATCTACTCCACGCAAGATAATTGGAACCATTGAATTTGGGGGAAATTAACACAGAATGAGGACCTTCACTAGGATGAACATAAAACGGAGATTTAGTGTCTTGACTAGCTTGTTGATTACGCACCATGACGAACAAGAAAAATGCAAAGAATTGAAGATAAGGAAGTTACAATTCACGCGAAACGTGAAGAAAAGAAGAATCTCAACAAGAAATTGAGAACAGAAACAAGAAGAATCAAGTGAAACGAGAACGAATCACTAGTGAAATGAAGAACAACAGAGAAATGAAGAAGCTTGAGCTTCAAGCTTTAATGGCGGAAAACAGTTAGGATTGGATCGTAACAAACCCTCTCTCTCAAAGAGAGAAACTGATACCATATTATGAAGTAGAACAAAATGAATAAAAGTGAAATTCTCATTAATGTGACAAATGTTTACAAGCTTATTTATAGATGATGGAGAGTACACTATAGTTAAGATAGAGCGACTGCATCTAATAATCTATAATCACTAAGCTAAACTATCTTGCTTGCTCTCCAAGTTATCTTCTTCACACTTGTTGTGTAATAATAGGTGGTAGGTTTGTGTATTGAAAATCAAATTTCGTGAAAAAGGGTTATGTTTTGAGTGATTTTGAGTTAGTGTTTTGAAGTTTTATGAGTTTCAAAATCTTTATCGAACATAAATATACATAGCTACCAAATTCGTCAACTGAACAATCTCCGTCCAAAAGGGGTCATTCAAATAAGGGCCGGAAAAATTAAGGGCCTCTGAATATATTTTGGGGTAGGGGTGGGTGAGTGGGTATATTGAATTTTTCTTCTTCTTTAAATTCTTAGATAGAACAAGATAAAAAATTTCCTAACTTAATGGCAAGAGCTTAATATTGTAACTTCAAAACATTGAGTTCAAATCTATTTAGAGATAGTTATAAAATGATCATTATTTACACTTTAATAAAATTTTCTCATTTCTCCGCTATTTTTTAAAGGGAAAAGATATATATCGCGAGACAATGCTTCACGAAACTATCCCAATTTTTTTTCATTGGTTATTCAAACAACCGACCAGCCTGTATTCCACAAAAGTCGGGAGTTAAAGTGTCCTCTTTATGCTACAGTAGCGACACATAAGCTATCGTGAAATTTTGGGAAAGTTTGTTCGCTATGTATAGCATAGCTCTTTTTTAAAAGATAGAAGTCATAAAACTCCAAGTCGTTTTTTTATTACCTTTTCACCTTTTTGCAACCATATTTTTGTATGAAGTATCCATCAATTATTAATTTTTGTTGGAGAATGTGATTAAATGGGTCTTCTCTCGAGCACTTTTTTTTCCCTTCTATCCACAACGTTCAGATTCAAGGTCTTGCTTAAATGATGCAAATTTAATTATATTCAGACCAATGTAATGCAAGTAGTTTACTCATGTCTATAACTTCCTAGCGACAGTTTGGCAAGACGAAGTATCATATACACATAAAAGACTTCACAATATACATGACAAAAACCACAAATTTAACATCACGTTGACCTCCATCAATCAAAAGGTATAGATATAATCATTAATTGGTTTGAATATAAGGTTTTCCAATGATTATATAATCAAAGTTTTAATTTAATGGACGCTGTACTGTAGCATCACCCACTCTGATACGTGAAGAAAATCCACAAGGTCAATTTGCGTGACACAATCATCAATATCTACTCCTCTGCCCCTCTATTAGTACTGCTTACTTCATACCTAACACACGCAGTGGACCTTTGTCTTAAAGTCAATCTAATTCAGCTGACTTTATATACATATCTATTATTCTATGAAGTTGAATCACCAACAAAAGCATTCACCATACATTTTACGTTTTACAAAAGAAAATAGTTAATATGACTATCAAATATACCCAAATTTTAAATAAATGTTTGCGACTGAAAGAGGGACTTTGAAATAACAATTTTTGATATTGATATAATCGCAACGCGGCTACAATTGTGGTCGTTTCGCAACAACCATATTTGATTGTGATTCTTTGTAATATCAAAGATTATGATGCAATCACGACAATTGTTTAAAAATATATGATATATACTACTAATTATTACGACCAAATATTTGTTATGCAAAATGTTTAAAGATATGGAATGCAATTGTAATCAATTTAGCAATTGTAAGGTTTACCAATATTACTAAAACAAGTCACTAACTTAGGCATTTGACATTTGTTGGGAATTTATACCTATGTTGATAATATTCTAAAAAAAGTGCTTGAAACATAGATAATATAACAACTTGTTTTTATATGTTTAGTCCTTTATACATACGTGTTCGTTGGACTCCCAGCCATTAGTGGTGATTAGTGTCATGTTAAATAAGAATTAATATCAAACTATGTTAATGGAGTTTCAAGTCTCCTTGCAGCATCTTTGTCAACCCTGGTGACGACATACACAAGAGTGTGATCTTCTTGCTTAATCCTTGCCTCTTTTTTTTATTTTTATAATTAAAACGACTTTATTTCACCAATGCTTATCTTAATTCTTCTAATTAAATGAATAAATTATACTAAGTGAATTACAGGTGTTATGATAGGAATGTTATCCTTGCTCAAATTGATCACCACGTACATAAATTTAATTAATCTTGTGTGTACCAAAAGCAGATATCAAGTAATTTGGAATAAACCATTAATTTTTGTCATACCATGTAAAATGACTTATTATTTGAGACAATTTTTTCCTCAAAATAAAAATTTGGAAAGGAGGGAGTATAGTTTTTGGTTTATGCTCTTCATGTTTATTCTCTCATCAAAACTGTGTTCACTAATTTTTTTTGGTCTTCTAGACGAAGCAAATTATTTTTTTTATAAAAAAATATGTACCGTTCTTTTTCCTAATAGTCACTTTTTTGTTTAATATGAAAATTAAATAGAGTGTCAATGCAAAGATTCTTGGTTAAGGAGAAAGACAAGAAGAAGTATGGTATCTTCTTCCCAAAGATCAGAGACTATTCGTTGATAAAGATATTAATGTTTATAAACTTGGGAGCCAAGTGCTTTTTGAAATTTGATGGTTTCTCCTTGTTATATTTCTATGAGGGTGTGGTTCCAAACCTTTATTTTCCTGCTTCTTGATTAAAAAATTAATAAGGTAGAATATTTAATTAGGAAACCAAGGTCAATGAGTGGTGCCTCTTATGAAAAAATATTGAATCTCAAAGACCTTTCTGTTTGGTTTTTACTCCTTTTTTAGTTTTGATACAGTTTCCTATATATTGTCTTTAACACGTCCTACCCAACTTGTCAAATAGGAACAAAGAAGAAAATTAAAAATATAAATTAATTGGGGGTGTTTTGTTTGATGATAATAACCCAACTAATTCCTTGCAAGCGAGAAAAAAGTTAATGATCAATATTATAACAAATGTTTGACTTTTACGTTTAATATTTTTATATTCTCTTAGCTACATTATTGTACAATCAAGCCCGAATGCTCCAAGGCCTCTAAAAGATATTTTCTATGGATTAATTATGATAATAACAAGTTTAGAGAGTTAGTTTTGTCAAAAAAAAAAAGGTTTAGAGAGTTAGTACCTTTAAAAATATATATTTAGAGAGCTAGTAGCTCTCTCTCTCTCTTTATGGAATGTTCAGAGAGCTGGCTAGAATATATGAGGGTTTAGAGAGCTAGCTAGAATGTATGAGGATCAATGCATATTTTCACATGTGATACTTACTTAGAAATCATATTATTATTTATTTTTAAATAAATTTTTTAAGTTTAGTTTAAATTTTGTTAATGGAAAGTATTATAGGTCAAATCACAACTTGAATCTACGTTTATGAAACCCGCATACATAGTACGAGTGCGATATGATACAAATACGTGGATAAACGAAATGTAGGATACGATATACTACTAAAATATGTTAACACTTTTTTATTTTTTTTATAATAAAACTTACATACATGTAAATACTTGAAAGACATGTATTTTTTTATTAAGTAGTAATTGAGGCGTGATTCTACAACTAAGAAAGGGTTGGCATTAATGAGATTTTGAGGTATAGAAATGACTGTATTTTCATTAATGGAGGGCCGGTGTTTGCAGAGCGGTGGAGCTCAGTATGGTTAGGTCATGAATGTGGTTCCTAGCTTGGACAAAGAAGGAGTGTTGCTTATGAATGGTGCCAACTGCGAAGGTTCTTTAGTGTTGTAATTTGAGATTGTAACTTTTGATTTGGTTGAAATTTTCAAGTGTTTGTTAACATTCTACTCATGATGTGTTTTTTTTAGATAGACGAAATGACAAAACCATTATAAACTCATACACATAAATGGAGGTACCGGGGTTCGAACCCCGGTCATGGGCGTCCGGTCCGGCCTAACAATATCGGCATTTTGCTAGTTGAGTTAAGACTTGTAGACCATGATGTTTTTAGTCTTGTATTGATTGTTTACTATCCTTAATAAAATGAAAATGTTCATTATTAAATTTTTGAAATAATTAAATGATATAAATGCACACATTTTTAGAATCGTAGACATTAATTGACTATTTATACACGAGAACTTTGGTAAAAATAACATATAGTAAAGATTCTCTAATACAAAAATAACAACGAAGATAAAAAATGGATATGATCTTAACTTGTATCCAAGTAGATTGAATTACCACCTGTACTCCTTTTTTAATATAATCTTGCTTTTAGAAAAAGACATCCCAAATTTAAAAAACGTTAAAAATAACTTTTTTGTATTCATATATAGAATTTGTTTAAAATAAACCTTTGAAAAAGAGATGAATCCTTGCTATTTTTAATAAATTTTAATAAAATATGAAATATGCTCTCCTTTTTTATTATTATTATTATTATTATTATTGTTATTATAAATTCATATTTTTTTTATAAAAACGATAAGAGTTCGTTTTTAAGCATCGGTGCACTCAAATTTTTCAATGTACCATAAAATTTATCGAGATTCATTTTAGACACTCTTTTAAGCACGTCGCTCTTGTGTACATATAATGTCAAGAATTCTAGCCAAATTATATAACATTGATATACCAATGGTACACAAGTGGTATCCACAAATTACAACTTTGGTTTCTATAGATCGGAAGAGAAGGTACATGACTCTTGACAACATAAGAATATGAACTTAATTTCGTACAATTTAGTCATGACGGATATGATGCTAGATTTCATTGGTGTGTGGTTTCAAATAAGAATAAGTTGGTTATGATTTTGTGGAGACTGAAAACAAAAAAAGGACAGACACAATTTCAAGGCATTGACTCTAAGCTAGTTTTTCTAGCTTTCATCACCTGCTGATCCTTAGTCAACACAAATCCAAACACACACGCAGAAGTTTCTAATAACGTTCATTTTAATTGAGTAAAGAAAATATTAACTAGCTATTTTGTTGAGCTTAATCTTTCCCATCGTATCATGTGAATCTTCCATTATTTTCTAGAGAGAAAAATGTATGTTCGTACAAGGCCATGATGAACCAATTCATCGCATTATTATTTCAGTTTCAAAGACATTGATCATACTCATATGGAAATGGAAAATATGAATCAATTCACTGCTAACTTATAAAGGAAAATATGTCCCACTATTTTAATAAAGAGGAAGAGCAAAAAGCACGCAATAAGCACATGGATATACATAATACAATATATTTTTACTTTGACTAAATGCAAGTGTGTGGTAACTAATTAAGGTTGATCCAATAGGTAATTATGCAGCTCTATTTTAGAGGGTAAGTTTCAAATCTCTTTGAACCTTTAGACATTGATGTCTAAGACCTAACTCACATAAGTTTTTCTATTAAATCGTACATTTTCTATCAATACAAAAAAATATATAACTAATTAAAATGGAACATTTTCAAGGATAATGCCGACAAAGTAAGAGGATGGAGGGTTCTTTTGATCAAATACTATTGTAGCATCATGTTCATCAAGTATTAAACTAATGGAGCTTGTGAAAAAGCAGTGTATTATTTTAATGAAAGAAGAAGAAAAGAAATTTATGTTACGTTTGTCTCGTTGCATGCATAATAATTAAACGCAAACTAATCCAAAAAGGAAGACATAGAAAGAGATAGATGAATAAAACCCTAGCTATATTAGAAGAAAAATTTAAGTTGAATTAATATATCTAATGAAACAAAGGAAAGGGTGAGGGTGTGCAAGACTTTTTGTCCTTTTAAGCATCACATCAGCCATTCTTCTTACCTATAAATCATTCTCTTCCTTCCAAGTAGTTTCCCAACAATCTTACAAAGCCATCATCATCATCTCAAGGAGAGAAATTAAACCTAATTTGAGAGAGAGAGAGAGAGAGATCTTATCAATACAAAAAAGATGGGTAGAGCTCCATGTTGTGACAAGGCTAACGTGAAGAAAGGACCTTGGTCTCCTGAAGAAGATGCTACACTCAAATCTTACATTGAAACAAATGGAACTGGAGGAAATTGGATTGCTCTTCCTCAAAAAATTGGTAATTATTTTTTTCTTAATTTTTGTTACTAAATTCTTCTTAGATTATATGTATGTATATTGATCAAAAGGAAATTATTATTTTCTCTGTGTTGTAGTACCTCTTGTACTTTTTTCATCCGGGTTTGAATAAAATTATTTGTTTGCCGATCAAAAAAGAAAATTGTATACTACTAGAAAAAGTTAATTAAGAGACTAAAAAATGTGAAATCTATCTCTAGTTTTGTAGTATTTGGAAACTTGAAAGTATTTTGATTATAATAGTAATCTTTGATTAGTGCAAACTAATTAACGGATAATTACAAAAAATTCACAGGGCTCAAGAGATGTGGAAAGAGTTGCAGACTTAGGTGGTTAAATTACTTGAGACCTAATATAAAACATGGTGGATTTACTGAAGAAGAAGACAACATCATTTGCAGCCTTTACATTAGCATTGGAAGCAGGTCCTTGTCTATCCTCAAATTCCTCCATCTCTACAACATACTACTGTTTGTCTTTTTTCTTTGTCATTAGAATCTCTCCATGTTAGAATCGTTTCTTCTCAACTAATTAAATTAATTGTATCTATATTACTATAGGTGGTCCATTATTGCTGCTCAGTTACCTGGAAGAACAGACAATGACATCAAAAACTATTGGAACACAAGATTGAAGAAGAAATTACTCGGAAAGCGAAAACAATCGAATAACAACAACAGCTTGATGAACCAAAAGGACACAAATGGAATAGATGAGAATTCTTATTCAAATTCATTAAGTAGCTCAGCTCTTGAGAGACTTCAACTTCATATGCAACTTCAAAGCCTTCAAAACCCTTTGTCTTTTTACAATAATAACCCTGCTGCACTAGTTTGGCCAAAGTTGCATCCTTCTCAAGAAAAAATGATCCAAATTAGCCTTCAAAACTCTCATAACAACCCTATGATGCAAAATGCTTTCTCTTCACCACAGGTTGATCTTTTGGAGAATATTATTCCTTTGGAGAATAATAATAATAATAATTCAGTTACCTTCAATGCTTCTGGAAATAGTAGTAGTAATAATAATAATTCAATCATGCATTCAAGTGTTGCACCAAGAGGAGAAGCTGTTGAGAAAAGTACTAACAATGAAGGAATTCAGGAACTGGAAAATGAACTAGATGAAATTCTCAACAACAGAAATATAATTACTATGGATGATGAATATCGTGTGGCTGAATTTGATTGTTTCAGAGATATGAATAATAATGGTTCAAAGGATCAAAACTTGATATGGTGGTCAAATGATTCAGGTGATACTAAATCAGGATCCTCAAACTCATGGGATTCTTCAACTAATCTTATGCAAGAAGGGATGTTCCAAGATTATGAACTAGGTTACGGTCTGTAGTACTAAATTAAACATATGTATTTAACTTCCTGGTTATTCTAATTTGTTGCCTTGTTTGATCATAAGAACGATGAGTTGTAACTGCAGGTCTTGTAAACAATGTCATGAATATATAATATATAATAATGTACATTGATGCTTGAGTAATATTTTCTTATGCAAATGTTTTTTTTGAAGGAATTTTCTTATGCAAATGTTAGTAATTAGTTAGTTACCTTAGACTCTCTTGTTCTTGGGGTGTACGAGTATGAGGTATAGCTCCTCTAAAGTGGTTATCATTGACAAATAAGAACATGCATGAGCTTATTGAAATTGGCAATGAAAGTATTAAAAAATCTTTCAAAATGCTACTCAAAAGATAAAACCATATTGAAACTCAAAGATATCAATGTTAAAATAAAAATTAGGAAAAAGATATCTAGTAAGAAGAACACGCATGTTGAGGCAATCTGAATAAATAAAAATTACAAGTTTAAAATAAGCAATTTTGACCCTTTAATTTTTATTTTTTTGACAAGTAGTCTAGTGACTAGAATTCACTTTTTTCAAGATGAATAAGTGGGGTGTCTGAAGTTCGAACCCCAGCCCCTGCATATAACAATGCATGTTCCTGCCAACCGAGCTATGACCCTTTAATTTAACCTCTTACATTTATTAGTCCTCATGCATATTTTGAGAAATATTAATAAAAAAAACGTTGACGTGACTAATTTTAATTTTTTTTTTGAAAGAACGTGACTAATTTTAATAATGTGTCATCTTTATGTGTTCACTAATGTGGAAATTAACATTTTTTTTATAAAAAAAATCCAAAAAAGAAGAGGAAATCACATGACCACTCCACCCAAATCCTCATTCAACTTCTACATCAAACCTCCATTCTTTTTCACTCTCACACTTTCATCTTTGCTCTTGTGTACTTGCCATGGTGAATGAGATAGGGCTACAATCAATGTTTTTGCAATCGATGACACCGACATTTTTTGAGGAAGTGTTAGAAACAATATTCTTTCTAACACTCACTTATTTATTGGATGCAACCAATATAGGTCACACGCTTTAAAGATAGGTCTCACATAAAATGGTGGTACCCGCATGAATTTCACCCAATAAATAAATGAGTGTTTGAGAGAAGGTTGAAAAAAGAGTGTTGCTAACCTTCATCTTTTTTAAAAACCAGGCCTTTAGTTAACCTTTCTTCCAATTTCTACAACATGTTAACTCTATTCAGTTTTTATATTTGCAATCGTTGGCCTTTTTCCCATGTTTCAATTAAAGATTCTCAATATTGTACTAATATGTTTTCTTGATTTAATTTATGATCATTAATAATTGTCGTGGTCTAAAGTGTAAGAAGTATGGTGGCGAGGAGGAGTGGTTTCGTACAATATTTGCCAGGCCTGAAAAAGACAAAGCAATTCAAAATGAGAACAAATTTTTCTTGTCACTTTTTATAGAAACTCTTTTACTTGAAAAGAATGAAGATTTAATGTGAATAGAGTATGATTTTGAAAAAGAATTGAGGTTTGATGTGGAGTTGAAAGGAGGAAGAAGAAGGATGAGGATTTGGACGGGTGGTCATGTGAAGACCATGTTATTCCCATTTTTAGTGAAGGGTTGAAATTTAGGAGTAGGGTTACGAGGTCTTTTTCTTAGAAATAAAGTTTTATAGTTGTATATTGGATTTGATAGATGTTGAAACTATTACACAAATCTGAACTGATTTAAAAGATATGTTTTCTTGGTCAAATGCTCCAAAAATATATTGAAACAATCAATTGATGTCTTCTATGGATGAGTTCAGTCACACGGCTTCCATCACACCATGTATCAGTGGTAATGCTAAAAACATTATTGATCAATGTAATCAAGATCATTCCATAGAAATTCTCGAAGGAGGTTTTCAGCTATTTGAAAGTTAAATCCTTTTGATCCATTTTCTTTCTATTCAACGTAACACTTTGGTTAGTTAAAAATTCGTCTTTCTCCCCACTTAATCACTGCCACGTCCCTAATTAGTTGATTCACTTGCTGACTCATAAAAATTTCATATGAATAGACCAAAATACCCCTAAGAGACAAACATAAAATTACGAAAATACCCCTTAAACTCTTTTCATCTTCCTCTTCTCCTCCCTCTTCCCTCTTCCCTCGTCACATGAAATTGTGTGCAGGAGGCAGCAAAAAGTTGACCTACAACAAGCAGCACAACGTAAAGATCTAGAAGCAAGGCATACACGTTTTCAAAAACATCCTCCATAGAAGCAAGGCACCCTTCCTTTCTTGAGACATCCATAATATTACTCTTGTACTCCTCGTGATTTATTAGCATCCCCATTGAATTCCTGCTCATTGTTTGCTTCTGAATCATAAGATTCTGATCCTGAGAAAAATTGAATCCCTAAAACGAAGAAGAAATCAAACAACTTGATTTAAATAATTTCCTGAATTTACGTCAAATGAGAGCAGTGATACGTTGTTTGAACGTGATGCGATGGAGAGGACCGCGACAGAGGAGGTTGATGAAGGTGCCGTTGGGGGCAAGGAGGAAGGTGCGGTCGGGGGAGACGATGATGCGGTAGATGTTGGAGGAGGCGCTTTCTTTGTTGGATCTGGAACCACATCTGGAACTAGATCTAGGCGTGGATTTTGACTCGTCTGGTTTGCCAGTGATTTACAGTGGGAGGTGTTGAGGAGGTTATCGCCGACAGAATTGTAATCGGCGGCGAAGGTGTGTAAGAGATGGAGGGAAATGGCGAGAAAAAGAGTGAAGGGAGGAAGAAGAGCTATAGCTAACTTCTTAAGGGGTAAAATTGTCCATTTAAGTCATTTTTGTTGAGTCAGCATTGATAGATCACAATTACCATGTGCCACATCATCAAATTACTGACGTGACAGTGATTAAGTGGGAAGAGGGACCAAATTTTAAATGATTAAATTTTGCAGTGGCAAAAAACAAGATTAACAAATTAAGAGACCAAATTTTAAATGACATATATTTGCATGGACTAAACACATATAAAAGGCAAAAGAAAAACAAGAGATTAATTTTCGATCCACTCCCGTTGTTGAATATGTAGAGCTCCAAGCATCTAAACTTACATCACAAATGTCGAGTTTTGATGTAAAAAAACATTTTTGATCTCTTTTCTTAACAATAGCAAAACTTGTGACTGAATACCAAGAAGTGTGATAATTTTTATTTTATTTTATAAATATGCGAAATGAATTTGGACATGTATTTTCTCCAAAATTTTATTTTATAATTTATAAATATACGAAATGAATTTGAACATGTAGTTTCTGCAAAATCATTACGCGATATATTGATAATTTGCATTTTACATACACACTCGAACCAATGAACTACCTCCATCCCTAAATATATGATATTTTTGATTAAATCACATGAACTAAAAAAAGTTACTTGTAATATTAAATTTGAATATTGCTAACTTGTGTCCTAATGATACATGTTAATTTTGTATTATTAGTAAAAACAATATTTTGAGTTTTACAAAGACACATGTTAACATTTGTCATTGGATTTATTGACAATATGTATTGTTTCACTCAATCACCCCTTATACATCTTAGATAAATATGTAACATAATAATCGGTTGTTAGTTGGGGGGAGGGATTGCATCTTCAAATGACACAATCACCATTTTAATTTTAATATAGACATTAACCTCGTCATATATACACACCTCCCGTGTTCAATAACATTGTGTTCAAATAAACACAGAAAGTTGAAATACTTGCCCTGTATTTGAGCATTAGAATTACTATTGTATGGTTGAAGGCAATATTCTCCCACTACTACAAGCACCCTTTTGCATCCTTATTAGTTGAAACTTGAAAGCAACTTAAATCAGTGCTTCCATTATTGTTGAATTACATTAGTCCCCCATTTCTACTTACAACATATCCACCCAATTCAATAATATTGGAACCCAAAACATGTCTTCGAGCATCAACTTGTGATCAGAGATAAATGTACAACGAAAGAGGTGAGGACTGAGTATCATTCTAATCCAAAGTATAAGGAGAATAAAAGTTTTTAACTAACTTGAAGGAACCAAGGGAAGTATCAATTTTAGAAGGTGGGGGTTATGTGAGATGAGTCATGTATTGTTTTTCTAAATTAATTCAACAAAAGCTGGACAAAATCAAACGACATGGGAGGTTTGTGCTAGGTAAGAAAATAGAAGGGTTTCTACTACATTTGTATAACCATTAGGGAAGGTAGTATGTGTATATATATTTGTTAGTGTACAATTTCAACCGTGTGCAATCACAAAATATTACACGCCTCAAATTCTGCCAATGCCAATAGTGCATATTCATTCATTAGGCTATTGTTATGAAATTAAAAACCAATTGCAAAAAGTGTAAGTATACGAGACAAGATAGCTAGTGATCTTATGTGTGTAAATGAGTTTACTTGGCTGGTTTTGGTCAAATACATTATACACTGTAAACAAGTTTAATTGGTCAGATTTTCAATCTAAAATTATGACCAAGTTAGTTTGGGTTGGAGCATCGAGTCATTACATTAAACATTTTAAGATGTTATTTGAACTAAATTGAAATACTTCTAGATTAACCACGTAATTTTGTTTAAGTATGTATTTCATCCTTGCAATTAGGCGTCGTTTAAAAATTGGTCCCTGTAATCGCTAATCCTTGCAAATTAGCCTTGCAAAGTTTAATCATTTAAAATTTCGTCCTTTGACCCAGTTAATGACTACCACGTCATTAATTTGATGACGTGGCTCTGCTAATTGGCCAACCCACACGTAAAATAACAGTTTTGCCCTTGTCTTCATCTTCTTCTCATTCCCTCCTCTTCTTCTTACTGGATCTGCAAACAACATTCTCATTCCCAAATTGAAAAAAAAAATATCGATTCACCTGAACATCCATCAAGACCTTCTTCTTCCATTCCAATTTCTTCTTCATCTTCAGTAAAGCGCATGACCACTTTTACACATACGATTCTCAACCGATCAGCAAAGACTCTGTCAAAAATCGTTCGATTCATCTTCGTATATTAGTTTCCATTTCGTTTTTGATTGGTCTACTAATTTCAATTTCGATTTTGTTCCAATTCAGTTTCAGCTTTCGATTTCATCTTCCAATTCGTTTTTGATTTCAGATTTTAGGGTTTAGAATATTGGGTGTGGGAGCTTGGCTTTTTGCCTTCTCAGTGTACTTTGTAGGAAAAGAAGAACAAAGAACAAAGAGGAATGTTAGAGAAATTGGCAACATGATTCGCGACATCGGTTTTTGGAATAATTTAGAAGTTGTACACAGTTTGGCTAAATTGGTGAAAGACATGGCTAAGGAAATTGAGTCAAAAAAGCCATTAGTTGGACAATGCCTTCTCCTTTGGAATGAGTTGAGGACAAAAGTGAAAGATTGGTGTTCCAAATTCAACATTGCAGAAGCAGCAATGGAAAAGTTGATTGAAAGAAGGTTTAGGAAAAACTACCACCCTGTTGTGAGGTTAATTTTCCTTCATGCAACTTCTTGTGGATTTGGTAGTTGGTCTATGTGGAAATGGGTTTGTTCTCATGGTCACTACAAGACTACATTTGATTTTCTTATCTTGTGAATGATATGTAAAAGGAAGGAGGTAGAAGAAATGAAGAATTTTCTTATACACTGATTATGTTTTTTTTAGTGAAATACAAAATCTTCTTTAAAAAAAATTTAGTGGAAAAAAATCTGGATTTGTGTTTGTTGTTGATTATAATGTTCAATGGGAGAGATGAAGGATTGATGTTGATGATGAAGATTGTTGGATTGTGGTAGAGATGAAGATGTAAGAAGAAGGATGATGAGGGTATTTTTGTCTATTCTCATGCCATTTTGCTAATTGATGACGTGACAGTCATTAACTGGGTCAAGAGACGGAATTTTAAATGATTAAACTTTGCAAGGCTAATTTGCAAGGATTAGCGATTACAGAGACCAATTTTTAAACGACGCCTAATTGCAAGGATGATATACATACTTAAGCCTTTTTTTAAATGTACAATACCTAAAAATTCAAATTTTATTTCAACAAATCGGGCACCCAAGTTTGATGGTTCAAAATCATAAACATGTGAATCAAACCAAACCAAACACTTCGAGATGAGTTGGGTTATTGAATTGATTGGATACTGTCGTACCTATGAACACCCCCTATGTGTTTTTTAAAACTTCAACTAGTAACAATTTGTATCAAAGTAGTGAAATCCATTGCAGAGGTACCATTTTGTTCAACAGCTTTGAATGCTGACTCCTTGAGTTTCACAATCTTCTGGCGCATTATCCCTCCTTTCTCACTTGACATGGTTACTTCCAAGGCTTTCTTAGTCGATTCTTTAGTCAAAACTCCATTGTCAACACCCACACCAATCTCCAAAACACTTTCTGTAAGTATTGTATTCAACCTTTGATCTCCAAAAAAAGGTCTACTAATCATTGGCACACCACCAACAATGCATTCCAACACAGAATTCCACCCAGAATGTGTCAAAAACACACCAACTGATGAGTGTTTAAGGATTTCAACTTGAGGAGCCCATGCAACAATTTTACCTTTTGTTTTTGTTCTTTCCAAAAACCCTTTTGGCAATTTTTCCTCAGGATCACCCCTAAAGGACCAAATAAATGGAAATCCACATTCTTCTAAGGACTCTGCCAATGCAGTGAGCTCATGAGGTGGGGGTGTTACCACACTTCCAAAGCTTATATACACCACTGAAGAATTCTCATGTTGGTTTAACCATGCTAAGCACCCGTGTTCATCGGAAACCTTACGCTGTGGTGTAGTCAAGTTGAATGGACCAACATTTACTAGTAATTTGAACTTGGAATTTAACTCATTCTCAATAAGAGGGTGTATTTTAGCAAATGAGTTTATGGCAACTGCAGTTGCCCGTGGTAACTCTAGTCCCATTTTGTGTAACATTGTTGCAAATGGTACGTCTATGTCTTTTATTACTCCCTCAGGCAAATCAGAAGCCTTTAGCTCGGGAAATCCAGGAAGAACATCGATACTTTTGACATCATGGACTACAAAGCAAGAACAATCAAATCAAATTCTTATAAATTGAAGATTAATTACCTAGCTGGTCAAATAACTTTTATCTCTATACATAGCAAAAAAGAACATTGAAGTTCATGTATTAGTACATACACCATTAATTTGGACAGTAAATTATTACTATTTTAAATGTCTAACTAGTCGCAAGATTCGATAAGTAATAGTATAAGAAATTAATCAATTCAAGTTTTCTGTTTCGTAAGTAATTTTACTACTAGAAAAATTGAATTATAGAAAAAATAGAAATGTATACATACAATTTAATTTTTACATACTCACGATATATAATTTGTTTATTCTTGTATTTAATCAAATATTTATTAATATATTTCAAACACACTCTTTTGGCCTTCTATATAAGAGAAATATAAATTAATGAGGTATTAATACAAACCACGGAATACACAACTTTTATTAACTCTTATAAAAAGGACAAAAAGGAGTATAACATAGAGCTGTCAAAATAAGTTAGTTCGTATGGACCGGCTTGTTAAGTCCGGTGGTAGGGTTGGGCTTTAAATAACTAGCCCAAATTTTAAAGGTATTTTAGTCCGATCATAAAAAACTAAAAGTGAGAAATCTAACGAATCAGCACACATATAAAAGTAATAAAAAAATTGTATTTACTTTGTAAAAAAAAAAATTATATTTATTCGTTTTGTTACTTATAATTTTAAAAGTCAGACATATAAATATTTATAATCAAGTCATACGTAATTTATCTAAAATGTTTTTTTCGTCATTCTAGTTTGCGACTTTTGAACGAAAACATTTACAATTTTTTTTTTGGTATGAGTATTGTACTTTTAACACATAAGAAATTGTGTAGGAGTATTTATAGTACTTTATTTATAAAAAAAAATATTTTTTTATAAAAAAAAGGTATTTTTTTAAAGGGCCAGCTCATTTAGCCCATATAGGATTGAGCCTGGGTAGATTTTTTTATAGTTTATATTTTAACATGACTTTTTGGCCCTATCTGATAAATCTCGAAACTCATTATTGCCGCCTTTAAACGTGTTGCGTAACACATTTTAACGAAATTGAATGAAAAAATGATAACAATATAAACATGTAATAACGAGTTAAAAGACCAATTTATTATATAAAAAACTAGATAGATTACTCCCCCGTCCCAAAATAAGTGACATTGTTGATCGTTACACACATGCTAATTTCCATCTTTGACTTTTAAAATCTTAAATTATGCATCAACAAAAAATTATAATGTATTCATCAATACAAATCCAACGATATTTCATATGCTATCATTTGTCTTTATATAATAGTAAAAAATTATAATTAAAATATGTTATGTGAATAATACACATAGTCAAATTAGGTCGCTAAAATTAAGACTTAGGGAGTAACTTGTTACAAATCTCTACACCCTTCAGTCATTGTTATAAACAAAAATTTACACTTTAATTCATTCAATTAACGATGTATATGGTTTTTGTTATAGACTACATCTAAAATGTTAATTTTTGCTTATAATAACAATACATGTATTTTAGAGGATCCTCGCATATATTTGACCAATATTTCAATTTGAAGAATGTACACACGGGCATGCAAACCGCACACCATTTATTTTATGGGTTATGCTAACCAGTGCCCTAAGTGCACTAGTTAAGGAAACAAAAAATGGTAAGTTTGCATTGAATTCAGCAATTTTTTAACTTTTAAAAAGTTAAATCTATCACTTTTCACTATTTCCCAATACAACATTTCCAAATTTATCCTCTTAACCATTGTCATAGCCCATAAAGGTACTCTTTAACATTTCTCTTATTTTATTTGCACCCGATCCAAAGACTACTGGACTAACGTGCCTATGTGACTTTTTGCCTTTTAAGTGCAGTTATATCATTTGGCAATACCAATGGTTGAAAATTTGAAATCGTGGCCTGAAGTTTGTGATTAATGCACAACATGATTAGTTACGTAGTACTTTTCTCATGTCATTGTCCTTCTATTATTGTTTCCAATTCTTTTTCTGTTGTCTATAAACACTATGGTTATGATTAACTTTTTAATAGACTTTTCTTTTAAATTCCTAGTGATGATGATGATAGTACTAAAATTGCTAATTTGTCAAAAATAGTGAAAATTTTACAATTTTACGCGACTATTTGGAAAAGTTCAGTTTATACTAAAAGAATGGTGAAAGTTCTGAAAAAATGGAAAGTTTTATTATACTAAAAGAAAAGATAAATTAGGAAGAAAAAATTACTTCACGGTACACCCAAGTTTGGAATTCCATATATGTCTAATTTTAATTTTGAATTTGTATAATTTTAAATACCAACAACTTTAATCAACAAATTTTAAATACCAATAACATTAATTAACAAAATCAAGAAGATTTGTTGATCAAATTAACAATTTGTGTACCTTCCTTGGAGCCTGTCTTTTGTCTGATAAGATCTGTGTAAACATGTGTAAGGAGAGAGTGAGGGCCTGCAGTCCAAAGAGGAACCCATTTGGCATGCATTTCTTCAGCTAGATCCGCACCAAACCAAAAAAATGCATCAGTAATCAAACAAGTAATGTTCTTCCCTGTCTCTGCCACAGCTTCATCAATAGCATGCTTAAAGTTTTCTTGCATGGCCTTAATGAAGATAAAAATTGGTTCACGTGGATTCCCAGAAGGTACGTAACCTTCTGGTAACCCATCATGAACATTATAATACTTTATTATGTTTGGAAGAAACTCATTTGACCTAGAAAATAAAGTATCATTTGTCGTGGTTGTGCAGAAGAATGAAAATGTAACTTTAGGTGCCTCTGTAGCAATTCTTTTGACTAGGCTAAGGAGTGGAGCAGCATGTGTGCCAAATGGGAATGCCAAAACAGCCACATGTAATAAGTTGTTACCATTCATTTCACCTTTCAAGCTAGACATTTGCTAGAAAGAGAAGAAATAAATGTAAGAAAAAAATTTAGTTGGAAAGCACAATATAAGGAAGAAGAAAATGCCAGTACGTTGGGAAGTGAGAAAGACGACGTGCCCTAAACAGGGCCTTAAACTAGCTAGTGCCTATTTTATCCCCACAACAATAAATGTTACTTGGAAATGTGAGGTTTGTTTACAGTTTTATGCTCACAGCGATAAATGTTTACGTGGAAATGCTAAAGACACAAGTTAAAAATCAATGTAAATATTCTGCTTTGAAAATTGTTCATTCAATTTTTTAAATATTTAAAATTTGTTTTGTTTAATATCTTTAACACTTTCTCTGAAATAAAATAGTACCCAATCCGTTTCTAAATAATAGTACTCGTTTTAGATTTGTGTACAATTATTAAGGAAATGTTAATTATATTGATTTCAATGGTAAAATTAGTATCATTTACGAAAATATCTTTATTAATTGTAGTTAGTTGAGTGGTTAAGTTAGATAAAATTTAATAAATACAAGTATAATAATGAAAAAAGATAATAAATGTTTCATTGATATTTTAAAGTGACAATTATTTAGAGACGAAGAGAGTACTCCTTAAAAGATTAATGAATATAATTAAAAATTTAATCTACTGAACATCAACCTTTCATACTTTTTTTTTTATATTTCATTTTGAAGAGATTATATGTCAATATACCTTCTCTGTCTTAAATTGAGTGTATCTTTTTGAATTTTACATGATTATTAGAAAAAATATTTGTATATTGATTTTAATACTAAAATATATTTTACTTACTAAAACACTTTTATTAATTATAATTATTAGAATAATTAGATGATAATATATATATATATATATATGTACGTTAGTGAAAAATAATAATAAGACGGAGTAACATACTAGCCTAATAAGGAACAACAGGTTGTTTAAGGGCAATGCTAGCCCCATTATTCAGGTGGTTGATCGGATTAAGTCCATCTTCTATATGTGGTTGAAGGCGAAGCACACTACTCTTCCCTTCAATTTGCATGGTTGGTGGTTTAGTCCGTTCACCATATTGGGCATAGGCTAATCTTCCTTTCTTTGTAATCTTTTTTTCAGTTTTGTTTCCCTTTGTAAATTTTGTACCGACTTTGCCGTTTTTCCTTGTCACTCCTTGTGTGAGGATTAACGCTTTTATGTGATAACATTTTAGCCTCTTCAAAAAAAAACATATTAGCCTAATAAGAGTTTAATAATGAGAGAATATTCTGACGGAAAGAGTGCACCTTCGTCAAGGCTCTCCACAACAATCTGCGTCCACAAGTTTATTTTTGATAAACTGTGTCCTCCAATTTTATCAACCAACGAAAGAAAGTAGTATTTTTTCTTATATTTTAAATGAAACAAACATTTAATTAAAATAAATATTTAAATTAAATTGGTCTCTTTAAAATCACCTCAAATTAATCTCTTACTCTTAATATTTCAAACTATTCATTGTTTTTTCAATTAGATTCATTATTACGTGACAAAAACATATACATTAATCTAAATGAAAAACTTTTAACAAAGACAAAGATTGGTTTGAAATATTATTAGAGTTATTGACTAATTTGAGAATGATTTACATATACATTAACAAGTTTGATGATTTACTCCGTTAATGGGTGTCTATTGAAATTTACATTATTTCATTTACTTTTTCCTACTCACGTGTGTTTCCAAATCATTTTGAGTTGGGATTGTGATCAAATAAGCATCACTCTTCATACTTCATCCATAGGTAGATACGAGACTAATTTTTTGGTGTGACTAAAATAATTGTCAAAAATTTACCCAATAAAATTAAAAACTGTGTGCTATTTTATCAAAATGATATTTTTAGTAGTTTTTTTTGTCAAACAAATAAAAAAAAAACAGTTTTAGTAGTTTTATTAGTCTGAGTTCAACGGTGACTATAACAATTGCTAATTTGCTAAAAAAAATTGCTAATTGAAAAAAATGAACCGTCAAATTTCTCTAGCATTTCATTATTCCGATTGCTCTAGAAAAGGTTCACCCTTCATTTTTATTTGCTTTTGTTTTAAAATATATTTTTTTATTTTATGGTATGGCTATATTTCCATAGACACACAAACAATACATTTGCATTATTATTATCAACGTGGTTTTGGTCTTTTTTTCACCTGATATATATCTTTTTCTATGCTGCTTTTCATTTATTTTTATTTTTTGAAGGAATTTAAATTTTTAGTACTAAGTATGGATATGCGGTCGACAGTGATAGATGACCACCCCATATATAAAAATACTCATTTGACATCTCACCAAATGGCCGATCGACGACAGTGCTCATCGACCTTGTGCAGTCAAAGACAGAAAATACGGTGATCTACGGTGGTCGAACGTCTCCCACTACCATTTGTATTATTACTTTATAAATAAACATATTTTAAATTTGGATTCTTTTAGATTTTAAACAAACTATTAATTTATATAAAATATTTTTGTTTTGTTCTTAAACGGGTATCCTCTTATGGTTATCCAACAAAAAAATTTTACCATAAATTCATACATCCATTTGCATCTCTAAAAAAATTATTTAATAAATAAAAGTACTTTTATTTATCATTTAAAAACGTAGTGCCTTTGGGATACTAATTAATTTAAAATGTTTAAAAAGTGAGTGTCTCAGAAGCACTCATTAGCAAGACCCTTTAATTTGTACTAAAAAGACAAAACAATTTTTCATTTAATTTTTATTTATTTATTATTGATAATAGTTGTGGTGGTAAGAGGGTAAAGCGTAGTTTTATTTTTATTAGAGACTAAATCAAACAACAAGAAAACTGCAAAAGGTGAAAGGACAACTTAAGTTAGTTACACTCATTTACTTAATATAAATCCCCTTTGACAAACAAGTACTAGTAGTCTAGTACAAAGTGATAGCAAAAGTCAAAGGATCGATGTACTGCCAATCCACAACAGGAACGGTGAGTAGAGGACGAACACCAAGCAACAGGAACGGTGAGTGGTGAGTAAAGGACGAACACCAGGCAACAAGTACAACAAACCACACCCATCCAAAGACAACTTCCTCTCAAAAATAAAGTCAAACTATATTTTGACAATTTTCTTTCTCATATTGACATTATATTTTTACTTTCTCTCTTTATTGTTTAGTTTCTGTTTTAATACTTACATTTATTTGTATATTTTGTTTGTCACACATGTTGTCTTAAAAAGTGGTTGTTCAAGTAACATTCCCCAAAAGAAAATTGTGAAGGAATAAATTGAATTTCATTCGTTCACTAATAATGCATATCACTTTAATAAAGGGTGCATATAATTAGGGAAAGACTATGAGTGTTTTTGGATGAATGAATGTTTTGAGGTAATGTAATATTTTGAGAGAATTCAAATTTTGGAGAATTTTCAAAATGATGGAAATTTATTAAGTATTTTATTCAAGTTAAATTTAGAGAATTTCAAATAACACCTAAAAGCAAATCATTTCAAATTTCTTCATTCTTATAATTCTAAAATTTTGCATTTTGGTCCTCACATTTTCCAAAATTTTCAAATTAACCCCGATAAATTTGCAAAAATTGCAAATTGACCCCTATTTTTTGAAATTACAAATTTACATCTGAGTTTTTTCAAAAATTATAAATTGACCCTTCAAAATTTTTGAAATTTACAAATTTGGCCACAAAAAATTAAAATTTATAAAAGTTGCCAAAAAATATGACGATATTTTTTTTGGGTAAATACCTCTTTTCGTCCCTGTAATATTAGCGAATTCCAGTTTTAGTCCATGTAAAAAAAAGATTTAGATTTAGTCCCTGTAATTTTAGATTCTTCTACTTTTGGTCCCTCATTCCACCACGTCAGTAGAATCTACATACATGGCACGTAAAATGAGGGACCAAAAGTAGAGAAATATGAAATTACAGGACCAAAAGTGGGAGAAATCTGAAATTATAGGGGACGTGATTTATGCAGATTCTGCTCACGTGATGAAAGGAGGGACCAAAAGTGGAGGAATCTGAAATAGTTTGAAATTACAAAGATTTTTTGGAAGCCTTTTAGCTCAAAATGTCAGGCTCAAAACTATAGAAAATATCTTTTAGGCCACAAGAAAAACAAATACATACAAATAACTTGCAAAGTCTGTCTCAGATTTCCTATTGCACTTTGTAAATATGTTAATATTTGATAATATTAATTTTGTAAAAGAAAAGTTCGAGACTCCTCTTTTAATTTAAAGATTATTTGATTTTGGACCCTCGAAACATCTGATTGTGCACTTAAACTTATCTTGCGTACTGAGTCAACATTTTTTTTTTAATTATGTGACATGTTTAGTGGTAATTATTGATTATTTTAACTTTATTTTAATTCCACTTGACTTTTTCATTATTTAAACTTAATAAAAAAAACTATATAAAATAAAGTAAAAATTTTACAAAAATAAAAACAAAACAAAATCTTTTTTATTTTCCCTTTTCTCTCCTTCATCATCTCTACCGACCGCCACCTTACCGTAATTTTTCTCATTCAACATCATCATCAATAAACACAAACACATAGAAAAATTTCATTTAGTTTCATCTTCTTCTCCTTCATCGTTCTCTTCACATTCATGACTTCATTGTCTAATTCATCAAACCTAAAAAAATCAAAACCAAAAAATCACAAACCCATAAAAAACACATTTCAATCTACTCCTCAATTTCTACTACTTCATCGAATTGTTTATGATCTTAAAGCTTTAAACACCACGTTCCTCTATCCAATATCTTTCTACTAATTGAGCTACACATGATTCCACACTTGAAACTATGACCTAATTCTCCAATTCCACATTTTTCTTTTCTAAGTGAAATCAACACAACCTTAAAACGAACCGACGAAAAGTAACTACTAATATCAACAGTGCAGGATCTAACCACCATTCAATTTTTTTAAGAAATGTTGATTTAATTGCAAAGTGACAAAAATCAACAGTACAGTTTATAAGAAATGTTGATTTTAATTGCAAAGTGACAAAAATAAACTCCCGGTGAAGGATCTAACCACCATTCAATTGTTTAATTGAAATAAAATCGGGACAATCTCTCCAAAAACACTCATACGCAAAAAAAAAAGTTCGATGAAGGAGTAGAAATTGTTGAAATATCAAAATCGTGTGTTTTTATGAGTTTGTGATTTTTTTGGGTTTAATGAATTTGATGATGAAATCATGAATGTAAGAGAAAGATGAAACTAAAGGGATTTTTCTTTTATGAATTGTGTTTATTGATGATGATGTTGAATGAGAAAGATTAATATCATGTTGGTAGAGATAATGAATGAGAGAAAAGGGAGAATAAAAAAGATTTTGTCTTGTTTTTATTTTTGTATAATTTTTTATTTTATTTTATATAATTTTTTTAATTCATTTATAATGAAAAAGACACCTGGAATTAAAATAAAGCTACAAGAATTAATTGTTTTTTTGGTCTAGTAGCCTAATGCCGGAGCTCACACAATTAAATGTGGAGAAGTAGGGTGTCCAGGGTTCAAACCCCGGCCCTTGCATAAATTATACAATATCCCTACCAGCTGAGTTAAGCTCAGGGACAATAATATTCACTAACTAAACAATGTCACTCATCGCCATACATAAGCTTAAGTGCATGTTCTAAGGTCTAAAATCAAAGAATCTTCAAATTATAAAGGAGAATCTCAATTTTTTTTCATAGGAGTTAAACCAAAACTTGCTCAAGTGAGAGGAGAGTAAACATCATTTAACCTTTTCAGAAATGATCATATATAGAAATCATATATATACTCTTTAGAAATATCATAACTTTCACATATATTTTTCTATAAGTTCGTCAAGCCACGTATAGATAATTACAATGGGAATAACCTTCTTATCGAACTAATGGATGATTTGGACGGTTTTGAGGGAGCTTAAATGATGATATTTGGAGGTGGAAGTTGGAGGAGGATGACTCTTTCTCCGTGAAGTCTTTGTATTTGAAGTTGGAAGGGAGAGAGATAGGGGAGGAGCTTTGGCCGAATGAAGAAAGGAGGGACTTCCGGAATATTTGGAAATCCGGGGCTCCGTCTAAGGTAATAGCTTTTGTTTGGAAGGCCCTCCTTGATCGGATCCCAACTCGAGTTAATTTGGATATTAGGAATTGTTTGCCTCCGGATATTGGTCCAAATTGCGTTTGGTGTGTGGAAGCTCCCGAATCTTCTTCGCATATTTTTCTCCATTGTGATATGGCGAGGAATATTTGGTTAAGCGTAATGTTGTGGTTCGATTTGAACTTTGTAATGCCACCAAACTCATTTGTCCATTGGGAGTGTTGGATGAGGGGTCCTTTTGTAAGAAAATCCGGAAGGGCTTACGGATGATTTGGCAAGGTGTGATTTGGAAGGCGAGAAATGAGTTTATTTTTAATAATGTGATTGCTAGGTGGGATGAGTTAGTGGAGGAGGTTAAGGTATTGTCGTAGAGGTGGTTACTTAGTAGATTTAAAACTCCGCCATGTTTGTTTTATGAATGGAGTTGGTGCCCGCGGGAGTGTCTAATGAGGTAATTGGTGGAGTTGGCAGCCGGGCTTTTTGGGACTGTGGTTGGGTTAGTTTTTTCGGCCGGTTTTGTTTGTATAGCAGTAGCCGTGAGTTTTTTCCTGCAATATATTGCAGGTTTTTTCTTCTTCTGTTTTTGCTACTGCTCTTTGATTGCTTGGCTGCCAGCAGGTTTTTTATGGGTGTTTTTTTTTAGGGCTTTTGGCGTCTTTTTGGTTCATGTGTAGTGCCTGCAGTTAGCGGCTGTTTGTTTGTTCCGTCCTTGGCTTGTTAGTGCTACTTGTACGGACCAGTGGTTAATAATATTTGCCCATTCAAAAAAAAAAAATGGAATAAAACATTTCTCTGAAAAAGCACAGTATATGAATTTGTTAGTACACAATTTCAACAATGCAATCAATCATAACCCTTCTCGAATTTTGCTTCGGACCCAATCAATAGTAAACATTTTTTTTTAAAACAACAAGTGATAGCTGTGACAAATGTATAAGAATAAAAGATAAGTTGCTAATTATAAAAAACTTAAATTTTTTTAACTAGTGACAATCTTTATCAAAGTATCGAAATTATTTGCAGAGGTGCCATTTCGTTCAACAGCTTTGAATGCAGATTCCTTGAGTTTCACAACTTTCTCACGCATTATCTTCCCTTCCTCGGTTGACATTATCAAATTCAAAGCTTTCATAGTTGATTCTTTAGTCAAAACTCCATTGTCAACACCCACACCAATCCCCCAGATGCTTTCTAACATTCTTGCATTCAACCTTTGATCTCCAAAAAATGGTCTACTAACCATTGGCACACCACCAACAATGCAATCCAACACTGAGTTCCATCCAGAATGTGTCAAACACATACCAACAGCTGAGTGTTTAAGGATTTCCATTTGAGGTGCCCATGCAACAAATTTTCCCTTTGTTTTCGTTCTTTCCGTAAATCCATTTGGCAATGTTTCCTCTGGATTACCCTTAAACACCCAAATAAATGGACATCCACATTCTTCTAAACACTCAGCCAATGCAGTGAGCTCATGAGGTGGGGGTACTATCTGACTTCCGAAGCTAATATACACAACTGAGAATTTCTCACATTGGTTCAACCATGCTAAGCAACCATGTTCATCAGAAACCATACGTTGCGGTGTTGTCAAGATGAATGGACCAACATTTAGTAGCAATTTGAAGTTCGAATTTAACTCATTCTCAATAAGAGGGTGTACCGTAGCAAATGAGTTTATGGCAACTGCAGTTGCTCGTGGTAACTCTAGTCCCATTTTGTGTAACATTGTTGAAAATGGTTCATCTATATCACCTATCACTCCTTCAGGCAAATCAGAAACATGAAGCTCAGGAAAACCAGGAAGGAAATCAACGGTTTTGGTATCATCGACTGTAGTAAGACAATAAAGAACAAATCAAATTCTTATAAATTGTAGATTAATGATCCTCTACTCAAATGATTTTTAGCGATACATTTGGCGAAAAAGGAACATTCAATTTTATATATGTACATATTTGTACATTATATCCCCCAACTCTTTGCACTCTTTAATTTTATTCTATTCTATTTAGGGTGTCGCAGATGCATCTACACCCATTTGCAAAAAATAATTGTAGTGTAGAATTCTATTTTTTTAAGATATAGTTACAAGATTCCACATTAGGGAAATAAATTAATTCATTCAAGTTTCATAAGATGAAGTATTCACTACTAGAAAATTGAATTAAAAAAAATAGAATTTAGTTTTTATAAATAACAAATTGTTTTTACATATTCATATAATGGTAAAAAGTGTGTATGAACATTTAATATGTTGGGGTGCGAGTTCGAATAAGTAATTTTCCACTTGCTAACATTTAATGTTTGTGAATCACAATCAAGTGTGATTCGATTAGATGTATCTACAAATAAATTTTATATAGGAATTAGTTCCATCAAAAACCTATGAAACCTATAATTTTTTATTTTAAATTTTTTCTTTATGAAAAGCCCTAAAAGCTTAAATGAGTAAATTAAAGAAGATTTGTTGATCAAATTCGCAATTTGTGTACCTTCCTTGGAGCCTGTCTTTTGTCTGATAAGATCTGTGTAAACATGTGTAAGGAGAGAGTGAGGGCCTGCAGTCCAAAGAGGAACCCATTTGGCATGCATTTCCTCAGCTAGATCCGCACCAAACCAATAAAATGCATCAGTAACTAAACAAGTAATGTTCTTCCCTGTCTCTGCCACAGCTTTATCCATAACACTCTTATAGTTCTCTGGCATTGCCTTAATGAAGATGAAAATGGGTTCAAGTGGGTGTCCTGAAGGCACATAACCTTCTGGTAATCCATCATGAACATCATAATGCTTTATGTTAGGAAGAAACTCGTCATAGTCATTTGATCCAGAAAATAAAGCAGCATTTGTTTTGTTTGTGCATAAGAATGAAAATGTAACTTTATGAGCTTCTGCAGCAATCCTTCTTGCAAGGCTAAGGAGTGGACCTGCATGTGTTCCAAATGGGAATGCCAAAATGGCCACATGTTGTTTTTCAACATTAACCGCTCCACCTTTATCTCTAGACATCCAGTTTTTAAAACGTGCAATTGAAAACATGTATAACTAAGATCGATCTTTGATGTTTTTGTGGCCAAAACTACTTATTTTTGGGTGGTCTTTATATGTTGCACGAAAGAAAGAAACTAGAAGAAAAGTTACACATATGTGGTTGGAAAATAATAGTAACAAATTATTAATGTTAATACAAAGAGGTGCAATGAGCGTGATGGTAGTTAGGTGTTTCATGAATAAATGTCATGTGGAAATTAAGGAAAGGTAAGTAAGGTACATATGGGATCTTGTTCTACCTCACTAACTTCTCAATGCTATATCCGAATGTACATAACTTGTAACTAATCTATACAAATTTGATTTGTTTTGTTGAAGAGACAACAATGGTTTGTATGTTTGTTTTCCATGCTAGTGGTTTGGGAACAAGCAATACTATTTTTTCTCCGAATATGCATAGTTGCGCATTTAACGATAATAGTCTAAGTATAGCTTAGCCATATTCACCATACAATAATAATATAGTAGTAAATAGTACCTTAAAGTTATCTCGTTCTCAAGTAATTTTTTTTTTCTTTTCGTTTTTTTCTTTTCAAGTTGCATGTTTTCATGAGATTTTGTAACTAAAAGTAACCACACTAACTGACACTAGTTTTAATATTATCACTTGGGGAGCCATGAAATAAACAACCATTTTCCCCATTGTTATCGTCCTTTTCTAGAATCCCCCTTAACTGAATATATGGTTCCCTTGACGAGCCAATTCTTGTAACAAGAAGTTTAGGGGACCGATGGTAATCAAAGCCAACCTATTGTTTCTTCGGTAGGACCTAAACAGGTTTAGTCGGTACCTATACAACAGTCAACAGGTACCTTCCTTCTACTTCTTATAATTTTCAACCTGATAATTTTACCACGGCTCACCCTGGGGAGTATTCAGTTGCGAGTGATACATATACCCAAGCTAACCTTTAAGTTGGACAAGTACATATGGCAACGAGGCCACCTAACGCAATATGGCAAATTGATGCCGCAAGTTTTGCCTTATGTTGTAACACTATGCAACCCAACAAAATTTCTTGCGCAGGGAGACATGCCTTCTTCCATTTAAATTATTTTATCATGAAAATAATACTATAAAAATGATAAAATAATACTTGACCAAAAAAAATGATAAAATAATTTAAATGAAGTGTAAAAATAAAAGAAGAAATAGAACGCAAAAAGGTATATCCCTTATGTATAGATAAGCAAAGATGCTTTAGGAAGAAAATTACAATTTAGATCCTCTCCGCCAACTATTCTCTCAATTTTCTACACACTTAAATTTCAACCGTTAGATTAATCAAACGGTAGAGATATTAAAAGCAAAACATAGAAGAATATAGGTGATTTATTACCCATGTTTTTTAATGAATTACCGTTAAAAACCACTTGTTAAGAATGCATATAGCAATCCTTCAAAAAAAAAGAAAAAAGGATGCATATAACAACAACCCTAGTGCCATCTCCTATCACCCCTCCCCTTCTGTTGTCAAATTTCTAAATTTTAGCAAATGTACTTTTTATAATGTTCAAAACATATCTGAAAAGGAAAACATTAAAATACTTAAAAATTTAATGATAATTATAAAATTTGGTTTTACAAAGGCATGAAACTATGTGTTGGACAATTTTGAATGAATCGAAACATTCTTTAATGATGCGACGGTGCTAATTAGGCATTTTTTTGCTGATATAAATATTAAGCATAATCATATAATATAAGCTTTATCACGTCACTAATGAATATGTCACTTCAGCAAAAAAACTCCAAAATATGATGAGTAGAAAATTCAAAAAAGAAAAGAAATTGGGAGATATAACTGTTTTTTAAATTGGGTTTTCGGAACCAAAACTTAATTTTTTTTCTTCTGGAAAATAAGGAGACCAAACTTATTATATCTAAGCTTTATTTCCCCTCATTCCCTCTACATTGTTTCAAAATATTGAACCGATTATTAAAGTTTTATCAAAACTAATTCCCTATCTTTGCTTCCTTATTTTTCCTCGACCAACCATGTCATGTACTGCTACTCTTCCCAACAAAGCACAAGAATTTGGTCTTCAGTCTTCACCCCCATTGGAGTACATCGAGAAAGAGATCATTTCTAGGCCCACATCAAACTTCCAAGTCCATGATTCCCTGGTTTTCTCTCCATTCCCAACGGTACAATGTGATGTAGTAATTAAAAAAAAAAAGAACGCAATTATTACTGTGAGGTGGGGTCTGTTTTCTTTCCTTGTGCGATAACTTAGGCGGGAATTAAGGTTTATTCCGGTGATCAAGACAATTCTCTGCTCTACGCTATTGACATTAATCCTTATTCAGCTGTTAGACATTAAATTATGAATTATTAGTTCTTAATTTTCAACGTTTGGTTTGGAGTGTGGTGCTTTTAAATTGAAATTGTTGGGCATTCAAATATAGAAAAAAACATATTGGAATGTGTGCATTGTATTCAATATTTAACTTTTTAATCATTTAAATGCATAAAATTTTAGAGAATGTTTCTTTTTTTAGGTTTTTTAACATGTGCCCTTAAGCATAAGTTAACACTACCCATTAAATATATATCAATATCGAGATTGTTAAATCGAATATTTTTTATGATTATCCCGATTCTAATATCACATGAAATAATCCCCATAATAAAGTATACCATACCCCCTCCTTAGTTACGAGCCATATTATGGGGGTTAATTATAGTTTTTACTTTTTCTCTTGTGCTCATCACTCATCATCATTTTCTGATCTTTATATTGTCTGGGATTAGGACATTGACTTCAACTCATGACAGTGTGAATGTTTGGATTAAAGTTTCAAATTACTAAATGTGACAAAATAAATTTGATTGGAATAGAAGAACTCAACTTATGTGTCTCAAATGTTCTCACAAACATTAATCACTCATGAACGACGATGAAATTTTATATCAATAACGTGATTATCAAAACGAAAAGAAAAAAAAAACAAATGTGTGTATGAATCATCTTTATTTTGTAAATCTGAAATGTACCTGTAATTTTGATTTTAAACATATACATGATAAATGTAGTTTATTTGAATGACTCTGGATGTTCAAAAATGTTTGCATGACCATATTGATTACAAACTTACAATGCTTAAATTCAACAAACTATTGAAGACTATGATTTGATATATGTTGGATTTCAGGGGTTCTATTAATTTGGAAGCACGGAAGATTGCAGTTTAGATTGGATATATGGCTAAATAATTTATCGTGGAAAGAGGTCACGACAATCTAGAGTCTGACAAAAAATTATTCCATTCAAAATTAGTTAGTTGCGGATATAGAAACACTTGCTATTTCTATGATATTGCTTCTGTCCGCAGACGGAGAAACAATTAGGAGATGTTACAACATGAGCATGGATCTTGGATCAACGAACTTGAGGAGCTAGAGGCAATGGTGGTTGATTATTATAAAAACACATTTTCTTCTAATCATGCTAATCACGAGGTGTGGTAGACGATCAAAAGCATGACAAGTCTTAAAGCACAGGAGGCTAGATGACTTCTTAGTAATGTTTTACAAGAATGAAAGGGGTATCGCTAGGAAAGTTTTTTGTGATATCGTTAGGAAGATATTTGAACATCTGAAAAATATCCAGAACATCAATGATACATTTATTACCTTAATCCTAAAATAGAAGACAACCACTTGCATGAAAGATTTTCGTTTTATTAGTCTTTACAAAATGTCTTACAAGACCATTACAAAAGTAATTTTAAAATGACTACAGAGATGAATGAAAAAAATTATAGTCCCTTGTCAAATTAGTTTTTTTTTTTCTTCCAAAAAGGAAGACACATTGCGATAATGTTATAGTTTCTCAATAGATTTTCCACTCTATGAGGAAAATATGTGGAACTAAAGATTGATGGTTATAAAGATTAACTTGAGAAAGTATATGACAGATTACAATTGTTGGCATTCGAGAACACTTACTTATATTGAATTGCATTTCATCTTCATCTTCTAGAAAGGGGATACTTTGGATTGGTGAAGTTCTTGAAAAATTCTTGTCAAATCGTGGTATCCATTAGGTTGAAATGTTTTCACCATATTTGTTTGTCATTTGCATTGAAAGACTCTTTCACATGATATCTTTAGTTGATAACCTTAAGTTAATTCGTCCTAGTTGAGGCGGTCCAAAAAAATTTCACCTAGCTTTTGTTGATGATTTCATCCTCTTTGTATAAAAAAATTAAAATCTTGCTTGAAAGAAAGTGAAATCCAAACTACTTCAATCACGGCCGGCATTCAGTTTGATAAAAAAAATGATAAAATTCACGGACATTATCCAATCAGGAGTAGTAGAAAGAAGTAGTCCATCCCATGTGCTAAAAAAGGGGAATCTTAACATCATTGGCCTACAAATGTGGACATTTATAATACCCAACCAATAAGAATTTAAACAGAAAATAAAACCGATAACTGTTTCAATTAAATAATGATCACAAAAAAGTGAAAATAGCTATGATAATCGAACATGGATGCCACTAAGGCCAACCAAAAACAGTTGACAATGCAGGCTTTCACTCATTTCAAACTCTCCACATTTTTGCTATTTATAGAGTCCCTACAACATCATTTTGTACAAGTAACAAAAAAACAATAGCAATAAAAAAAAAACATAGAACATCCTCAAAATGAGCCTTAGGTGTTTTAGTTTCGCCTTGTTTCTGTTACTTCTCACATTCATTTCCCATGTGAGTGCCAATTATATCCCAAACAGAAAAAGTTTCAAATCCAGAAGCTTCAAAAACCAATTTCTGATCCCCCAGAACATTGCTCGAGCCGCGGTGGGGTTACGACCATTAGTGTGGGATGATAAACTAACACATTACGCGCAATGGTACGCGAATCAAAGGCGTAACGACTGTGCTTTGGAACATTCTAATGGTCCATATGGTGAGAACATTTTCTGGGGTAGTGGTGTTGGGTGGAATCCAGCACAAGCAGTAAGTGCTTGGGTTGACGAGAAACAGTTTTACAATTATTGGCACAACTCTTGTGTTGATGGAGAAATGTGTGGACATTATACACAGGTTGTTTGGGGAAGCACTACAAAAGTTGGATGTGCAAGTGTTGTTTGTTCTGATGATAAAGGTACTTTTATGACATGTAACTATGATCCTCCTGGGAATTACTATGGAGAGAGACCTTATTGAATGGAAATGCCTAATTGAGGGGATTGAAGAAAGCATTAGCAACAAGACAGACACAGCTCAATAATGTGACTATAGGTTATTAGCCACACCCTCTTTGTCTGTTTGGCATGTGGTCTTATTGATTGGATACTGTCTGTTGTATTAAATTGTTTAACTCCTCTGTACCTGTCTTTATTGATTGCTTAATGTATTAATTATACCTACTACTTCATCTATTGTTTGGCTTTTTACATTTTTTTTAGTTCCAAACCATAACTGCATTTTGAAGGTGTTTATGGTATGTTTTTTTTTAAGATGTTTTTCTAAGGATTTGTCCAACGGTAAAAAGACTGGTCTACAAGGTTCCGAATTCAAGCCTCGTTAAGTGTTTTACATGAGATTTTTAACTTAACTAACAGTGAGTTTTTAAATCCATAATTTTCCTTAAATTTGTCATGACCATAAAAAGGTGTTTTTTTTTTAATAATAAATTCAAGCCGAAGAGATTATGTGTTAGTTCAAAATACACAAGTCAAAAAACACCTGTAAACTGAAGTGTCTTTAGGATTTATAGTTGTGTTCAATATAAAAGGCTCAATTATTGCCCAATAAATCTTTTGTTCAATTCATCTAGCTAATAATTTATGTGAGTGTTAAACATATCAACACTAAACTCAATTGTTACAAAATCCTTTTAATGTCTATATTATATATTAATCAAAGCCACAAAAAAGAGAGGATTTATTCTTTTTGTTGATAAGCTGAGGAATTGGAACAACTTGAATATTACAAAAAAGATATAAAATAATTTAGAGTGCAAAATTTATTTATATAGAATTTTTAGAGTTTAGATTGGGTCTAATTCCACCTTATAAAATAAGTGGAATTTTTAACACAATCTCTCATGGACTACATATTTAGAGTGTGACTCAAGTAGCTCAATAGAGGAAGCAAACAATTCAATGAAAGAATAAATTGATATCATCTTAAAATTTGAGTTGAACCTAACTTCACCCTACAAAATCAACTTGTCATACCAATATTCATCAAATGTGAGACTCTTACCAATAGTTTTAAAATATTAATTAAAAACATAACATTATAATGGTTTTGTGGTAGCTTGTTAACAACAAAAGGGCCAGCATAAGGGCCAGAGGCGGTGCTAAATTTATGCATGAGGCATGTGTAAGCTAAGTCAAATGAGACATGAAGTGAGGACCATGGCCAGCATAGTTGCAAACGGTCCGTCATTGTTGACAACATACGTCTTAGGTTCAACTCAAATGAAGTGAGGGCCGTAGATGAACCTTGATTTCTTCATCAAGTTCTGCGACGAATCAAACTTGACTCAATAGCATGAATATATCTCACCACATCTAACAAAACATGTCCCTTTTAATTATACTGAGTGAATATAGTGAACATGATTCTCATATTGCCGTCGTTTTAAAGTTTCATTTTGGTGAATCGGGCAAGTTCATCTGAGTCCATTGATGGACGACGATACTGAACACATATCATTTTTCTCGTATCACCTTAATTGAGAAGACCGTTCAGTTGGTCCTTCAAATCACATAGTGTAACAATATTGTCGATCCTAAGTGGTCCGCCACTATAATAGTAAATTACGACAAGTTAGAATTCATTTTGAATGGGTAAAGTGGTTTATGAATGATAATGAACCAAACACACCAATTTATGTAAGTTTCACTACATTGTAGACCACAAATTGTTGGTGTGTTTTAGACCACACAAATTGTTGGTGCATTATAGTATTTCCCACATTCAAATTCTACAATTCGGATGTGTAACTTATGTATTTATAACATCATGATTTTAAAATTCGGATGTGCAAAACACAATTTTAAAAGAAATAATTTTGTAAATATGGTTTTAAATAAAATAAATAATTTCAAAATACTAATATAGTGTTACATAATAGAAATAATAATTAAATATAAAAAATTATTTGGATTTTAGATGATTGATTTTGAATGACATGAAATTGATATTCAAATCAATGAAAATAGAGTTTGGTTGGTTTCGTATGGTTTTGATTCGAACATAGAAAAAAATCAATCAATTTAATTGATTTGGATGTGATTGTCGGATTTATCTAATATTTTCGTTATGGCTGCAGGGCGCAAGCGAAAAGTGCAGGGGAAAGAGCAGAAATCTAAATATCTAAATGTGGAGGCCTATGATCCAAAAGTTTGAATGAATGAACCCAAACTATATATCATGTATTAACACCTTAGTTGAAACTTCTTAATTTCCAACAATTTTGACAAGAAATCCAAAGAACTCGAGAAATATGCATGTTTGTGAAATTCACATTCTGTATTACCAGAATATACATAACTGCATACAAGTACATACAAATCAACACATAAATTGAAATATATACCCTTTCACCTAATTTTCTTGTTTACTTTGACTTATTGTCCCAAGCACTAGTCAGATATCAAAGGCAATTTTATAACTATTCACAAGTCACAACCATACACATTCGCTCAATTTATAGCAACATATAATATACTCATATTACTAGTTTAATAGGACTAAAAAACTGAATTCACACTACCACCTTATATAACCAATATACATATTTATATGATTAATTAAATTAATATGGTCGTTCTCCAACATAATTACCAACAGGATCATAGTTACAAGTCATGAACACATCTCCATCATCACACACAACTCTTGCACAACCAATTCTTCTAGTACTTTTCCACACAATCTGAGTATAATGTCCACACATTTGACCAGATACACATGAATTAGTCACATATGTGTAATATTTCTCTTCATCAGCCCAAGCTTTTACAGCATCCGTTGGTGTCCAATCAGAGCCACTACCCCAATATATATTCTCTCCTAATTTGAAACCATCTTCAGGAAAAGAATGTTCCACTTTGCAATCTGGTTTTCTTTGACTAGCCCACCACCTTGCGTATTGTTCAAGCTGGTAATCCCACATCAATGGAAGTTCCCATTTGGATGCTCTTACTAAGTTGTGTCTGAACAAAAACTCTAGTGACTCTGCCATGCAGTTCCAACAAAGCTGTTTTGATACTTTGTATATGGTCTCATTGTCTGGTTTCTTCTGTTGGCTTAAATATTGGTTATATATTTTAGTTGGAGAAGAAGAAGAAGGTTGGGGACTGGTTGAGAGAGTTTTTGTGGTGAAGGTGACAAAAATGAAGAAGCAGAGGAGAAGCAAATGGGATTTCATGATTTCTAGTGCTTGTGTGTATAGAACACCGAATTTTAAGGTCTGATGCCTTTATTTATATATGAATTTGGTTCAGGAATATGTGGTTGAAACCTGATTATGTGTTGTAAAATGTTGAATCACATGCTTTAGTAGCTGTGAGGAACAATCACCCGTGGATATGTTATTTATTTATTTTGATCACGTAGTTCAGCGGCTACACTCACACATTTTAAACGAACAAGTAGAATATTTAAGGCTCGAAACTCACTCCCTACATACCAATGTTGATAGAGCTACCAACCAAATTGTACTTACACGAGATACATTTTTAATATTTTAACACTGATATGATAGAGTGATACTACTAATACATCCAAATAATATGTACAAGATTGTGGTTATTGTGGACTTGTGGTGGTAGTGATGTTGAGCTTTAGCCAAACGCATGAGTGGGATGTGGGGATGAAAAATGTGCATGGAAACAACAGAGATTATACTTGTGTTGGATGATTGCATTGAAGGTTCTCCCGTGAATCATAACTCTGTTTTGCCCGTGAGTTTTCTTGTCTGCATTATAGGACGAGTTCCCACCATAGTATGTTCTAGAAATGACAACGTGTCATGTACAAGGAAGTCAATGAAGTCTAAAATCAATAGTTGTGCTTGTGCACATGTCTAGACTCTAGTGTAACAAAATACTAATAACAATTGGGAAGTGTTCATGGACCAAAATAATCGATCCTTACAATTTTGAAAAGTAATTATGACACATCTTATGATTAAAAAAATAATTATTCACAAAGGATGTGCTTAATTAAACGACAATGATTAAAGAAATTATCTTACACACAACTTGCACAAGATTAAAGTTTAGAAAATAAGAGTTATTGGGTTGATATGAAAGGCTGCTTTCATGTGCCATAACGAATTTCAGATAGATTATTTGAGTATATGAAGATGTGATTCGCAAGAAGGACATGAGAACTACATGTCTTATAAGCATTTTGTTTGTTCTTGTTTAGAGGCCGGAATAGGTCAGGTCGGCGGCCTGATCTATTTAGGTTTGGTTTGTTTGGGTCTGCATGGATTTGAACCCGACACCAGCACCTCAGCAATCTTGCAATTTACCACTAAGCCAGTTACATTTTTGTTGAATTTTGTTCGCTTTCAATAAAGATATATTCGTAATGATGCAGTTGGTTTTGCTTAACTAATCCCGCTTAAAATTATGGATTAAACTACTCACAAGCCCACTAACCCCACTATCACCATGATTCGGCGCATCAAGTTAGCAATTTTGTTGCCTAAAAACAAGGTGCATTGATTCCTAATAAAAAATGGCTAATTTCCATATATCTCTCGCACACAGTAGTAATGTCTCTCTCCCTCTCTCACAATAATACGGTTTCTCTCCCATTTGATTATCTCTTTTTCTCACTATTTTTTCTTCAGCTCTTTCACATTTTTCTGATCTTTCTTTCCTCATTTTCTTTTATCCCACTAATCATTCCTATATGAACCATCATCCTTATACTTTTTTCAAATATCACTATCTGACCATTATACCTAATTCGTATGAATATCACTACTTTTCAAATATTTTTTCATTCATGTTTTCATTAATATGATCCATGATGTTTGCGTTTTTGTTTTTCCTTTATAATGATAATGACACTCTGGCAATGGATCATGTTATCTGTAAAATAACAAAAAGCAAATTTATTTTGGGCCTTTTTCTGTGTTATTTTTTTTCCTGCCAATGTGTTTTGCTACTAAGTTACTCACTGTGTTTTGTTTCATATGCCTTTTTATTTCGATTACAACTCTAAATTACTCACTATACAACATGAACCAGTTAGCTACACCTTTGTGGTTATCATGATTTGTACTTCCAATTTTTCTTCACTATCCCTTCATGCCGATTCAGTTGCTTTCATTATCTCATGTATTTATTTCCTTTTCTGTCATCACTGTTTTGAGGTTTTAGTTATTATGTTGAGTTCTATTTTTTATTGGTTGTATTTGCATCTCATATTCTTTTTCTTCATAGCAGTTTCGGTTTCCTTCACTCTCACTGATTTTTCATTCGTTTTCCTTTATCGTCATTTTGCTGTTTTGGTTTTTGTTCGCCTATGTCATTGCAATTATGTGCAATTAATTTATGCAACTTTAAAACCGTTTTGCCATTTGCATTATAACCACCTATTTTATCACTTTGACTCATTTGTCATCATTTCAATATAAAGATGATTACTTCAAAGGATTTTGAAAAAATATATAGATCTTTTGCCAAAATATATAGACCAATATTTTCACATATTATCTCTTACGGATCTGCTTCAATTGGCCCAAGCAAGACTCATTCCATATCAATTTAAATGGAAATTTAAATTTCATATTTTGTTTGTACTTTTTTCTACGTTGAAACTTGATAAGATCTTATAATGACAAACTTATTGTGTTGTATGTCAGATGCATTTTGCTGCAGCATGGCAAATTGCAGACTTTTTAAGTTTCACATTGGTGATATGGATTTTTGAAATGGCTGATGAAAAATGGGGAAATAATATTTTGTTGCTTTCGTTAATCAAATATTGTATTTTTTATTTACTCTAAATCATTCTTTTTTTGTTTTTAATTCTTAACCGACTAAATGTCTTACTTTATTTCCACTTTCAAGTTTGTTCACTTTTATGTCAATGTAGAATTCTTTTATTTGTTCACTTTTATATGTCAATGTAGAATTCTTTTTTAAATAACATCCTCATTTATAACATTTTTGTTTGAATAGAATAATAATTGGTTATTATTATTAACCAAAAATTATAAAAATTAAATGTTAAAATGGTTATCAACGGTGATTACGCAAGTTTATAGCAATTCTTTTTCATTAGTGAAGGATCTCATATATTTGTTTCCTTTTCATAACAGTGTTCTCTATGATTTTTCATTTTTATTGTGTTGATTTCCACCCCCTTTTATTGCTTTCACTAAATTTAATTTATGACTTCTATTTCATATTCATTTTTGTTGATACAAAGTGAATGTTGTTGATCTGCTTCATGTTGATCACTCAATCTCATTTAATTTGATTGTTTCTATGAGTTTCAATGTAATTCTACTGGTCAATTTGATACTTATATATGAAACTCTATAAAACCTATGAATTCTAATAGGGTTTAAGGTTATGCTTTTAAGATTTTATAGTAATAGTGATAGACATACCTTAGTGTGTATTATCTAGGAGAGTTTTGAAATATAACATCTTTCACTAATGTGTTCAACACTCTTTATGTCAATCTACTCACATTGGATATATCAACGGTTTTCTACTCCTATATAAACTTGTGACAATCGTCGTTTTCTCACAAGTTTTTAACTTATTTTTACTAATAATGTTTTTTGATAAGCAAATTTAAGTAGCTTAAAACTTCTAATTTATCATTTTATCACTCAATATTACTATATTATCTTAATTGAAAAATTAAAATATCAATGCTAATTAAACATGTGTTTTCTATATCATTTCATATTTATACTTTACACCTAAAGTAAAGTCCTTTATTCTCCTCCCAAACAAAGGCACATGTTGAAGAGTGACAATCCAATCATCTGGTTTGAGAGAGAAGAAGAAACAAAGGAATGAATTCGTTTCTGGTTTGGGCTCTGAGCTTTACGATCATTATCGCGATTGTTCGCTTCAACTTCAACCTGACGCCATCATTATTATTATTATTATTATTCGGATC
>Ga0315915_1000416_pt1 | contig 42562 bp, 22 predicted proteins | sample MpolbnodulesMG_FD_207738 | JGI IMG/M metagenome (GOLD analysis project Ga0315915, IMG submission 207738) | Medicago polymorpha root nodule microbial communities from Los Angeles, California, United States - branched nodules | ecosystem: Host-associated > Plants > Roots > Nodule | place: USA... | reverse complement strand
TAGCCATGCTAATGTCCGTACACGTACTCTTTTGGTTGGGGAAAAATCTCATACTTCTCACATTAATTTATCCATCTCAAATCATTGTCATTGAAATTCTACATTTTAAATCAATGGTTGGTGTTGCATTTGGTATGGTACACAAAAACTATCATTTGTGTATCCTAAATGTCACTTGGGGATTCATGGAAGCTGGTTATTGTGGGATTTTTAAATCATTGTACTATCCCCAAAGTATATGTACAAGTGCAAGATTCTAATTTCACATAAGACAAAACCTCACCAAGGAGATAAAGAATGTCATGAGTAACAAACATAGTCCAATCTCATGGTTAATTTCGACTTAGTGAAGAAGTTTGTCGGTTACAAAAATGGATTAATCATTTTTTCTGATTGTATTGAGCACTCCCTCCATTTTTAACTAAAAATATCGGTAATTGATTATTTTACTTATGTTAATATGAATATCTTTAAACGTTTTTAATAAAAGATATAAAAATTGATATTTTAAAAATATTCATTGTGACAAATTGAATATTTTATATTTTAGCATACATCTTTGTGTATTAGTACACAAAATAAAATCAAAGTAGATTATATGAATAATGTAAATAATTAAACTGCAACATGTATTTACAATAAGGGAAATGTTTTCAATGTTTTTCATTTTAATTTACGATAAGGGAAATGTTAACGAGAGTTATTCTTTAAGGATTTTATATAGTAAATTTTATGTAAACTTGGACATTCAATACATAAGAAATTAAAATATTAGATTCGTCAAAAAAAAAAAAGAAATTAAAATATTAGACTTTTACCATGATAATCGTGTAAAAATACAATATTCACAATTCACATTTATTGTTTATAATATTTTCCAGTATGTGTAGAAAAGTTTGTGATACTTTATTTGAAGCATGAAGGAGGAATATTAAAAGTAAATATTCTGATCCAAAACAAAACAAAGTGAGGAGAGGGGTGTTAGTTGTAACAAAGCGGCAATGCAAGAAGAATAAGTAGAAGGAGTGTCTTTTCAGATATGTTGTGAGATGTTTTCTTTTTTGCAATTCCAACAAAGTAATAATATTTAATATTCACTAATTAGTTACTTACTTGTTTAAAAAACAATGAATGAGTGATTTTCACTTGAATTCGCAACATTGATGATTAATTAATTAAGTAATGAATGAATTAACTATATATTAATCTTGTTCATTTGCAATGACATTCGACGAGGTTTCAATGGAACAGAGTAAGAGCTTTGTCTTCGCCCTTCAGGTACCTTCACCTTCATTCAGATCTATCTATCTATTACTACATTTACACCTTTTTTTCTTCTAATTGCGTTTGAGTTCAAGTAGTTAATTAGTTTCAATTAATATTGAATTGTTTGGTAGTATTACTGTAAAATGTTTATGGCATGTCTAGCAACTGTATTAAACATAAACATGACCGTGATCATGGATTGCATATGAAATTGAACACTTGCGATGGGAGTGGGACTGATAGGAGCTTTAGTCAATGAATGTTAGGAGTCTAACAATATCAAAGAGTGAAATATTCGTCTCATAATTATTATTATTATTATTTTGGTGTTAACCCTCTAGTTCCTAGGGGAAAGGCCCCCTGGTAATCGAGAGTTCAACCGTGAGGTTAGTATAGTCTGGTCAAGAATTGTTTCACCCACGAATCGAACTCGAGTTCTCCCGACACATCCCATAATAATTGAATGACTGCATTTCCATTCTCTGAGTATAGGCAGACTGGGTTTCAAGTGAAAAGTTTGTAGTTTGAACAATTTCTAATATTGATCCTCATGTTATGTCTTTTTCAGGAACTTAAGAACCTGAGGCCTCAACTCTATTCTGCTGCAGACTACTGTGAAAAATCTTATCTCCGTAGTGATCAGAAAGAAATGTAAGATGTTTGATTCGTAATGAGATTTTCAGTTTGTTGTTTTAGAAGGCAATCTTAGCCCCTTTTTTCAACCTTTTTTTTTTGGGAAATAATCAAAGCTATTACTAGTATATCGGAGCACTTTGCCAGTTAATGTTATGGCTAAATTTTTCTATTGTACCACTCTTTAGGTATTTTGATAAATGTAATTTGTATGCTTTGCTTTATGTGGGTAGCACAAAATATAATTATGTGAATAAAGAAGCAGATATGTAAATTTAGAGTACTTAAACAATAGTAATTTAATTCGACGATTTCTGATGACTAAAATTTGAGCAGTCTGAAAGTGGTGACCAAAGAACACCAACTAACATTTGTTGTTGTTAATGTGACTTGTGCTGAGCACTTATTACCGATTTCCGGTATCAGCATTATTGTTTATATGCAAAAGCATTTATTATTCTAATTTTTAAATTATTGTCTCAATGGTGAAGCGTAAAATGGATGTTGTGGCATATTGTCCTCCTTAAAAGGACATGAACTTGTGTCCTTTAAATTTTCGTGACTAGTTATTTTAACAGCTTGTCGGAGATATTATAAGCTTGAGCATCATCTGCTTGCCGATAATTATTGTGTATTTGACCTGCATGGATTTCAGTGTACTTGACAACATGAAAGATTATGCTGCAAGAGCTCTTGTCAATGCTGTTGATCATCTTGGGACTGTAGCCTGCAAGTTAACTGATCTTCTTGAGCAGCAAACATTGGATGTTTCAACCATGGACTTGAAGATCTCTACTCTAAATCAGGTTACAACAAAAACGTTAGAGACGTCATGTTAAACTAGGTATTTCTAATGGAGTTGAAGTGACATATTTCATATTTGCTTGCTACATGCAGAGACTTCTTACATGCCAAGTATACACAAACAAAGAGGGTGTTCGGCAACAGCAGTTGTTGGCTATTATTCCTAGACATCACAAGCACTACATTTTGCCAAGTAGGCTTAACTGCTATAACTTTTCTCCATAAGTAGGTATTGACACCACAGACTGTGAATTTTGTTTTACTTATGGTTCTTGTTCATTTCTGTTACACAATGCAAGCTAGATTCGGTCAATAAAAAGGTACATTTCCGTCCATACAAACAGACTGATGCAAAACAAAGTTCATTTAGAACCAGAACTCGTCCTCAACCTTCAGGTGTGTGGTTGGGAAAACTGTCTCTTGTCTTAATGTATGTTCCCCCCACCCCTCAGGTTTGTTGGTAAGTGGTGGACATTATTTTAATCAACTGAATGTGTATTGTTGTACTTAGGTACCCCTGTTTCAAAAACTCTTTCATGGCATCTAGCATCAGAAACTAAGTCGACCTTAAAAAAACGGAGTTCACATGCTTCAAAAAGGTAAGTTTTTAATTCGAGGCTGCACACAGCTGTTGCTTTATTTATTTTTCTCTTTTACCATTGATGGTATTATTGTTGCACAAAGTTGCAGAGTGTTTTTTTAATACGTTTACACATCCACTTTTGCAGAACCAAGGACGCAAAATTCTCTGCCAAGACCACTGGAGTTTTCCACCTTACAGGTTTGTTGTTGTTGAATAATTGTGTCCCTCGTATTTGTTGATTGAGTTTTATTCTTTCTGTTTTTCTTTTATTAATTTTTTTATTACCTTTTATTCCTTGATATGATTTAGTTTCCTTAGACAATGGGACTCACAGCTGTGACCTCTCAATCCATAAAATTTTTGGATTCCCTTTTATATAGTAAATATATTTGTTTTGTATCGTCAAATTATATGAGACCGTCTTTTCATCATATATTTGTTTTGTATCGTCAAATTATATGAGACCGTCTTTTCATCATTTTGAGTTGGTATCTAGAAGATTAACCTTGCTGCAGTTGGTTTTCACTTCTTTGATTTCGGGGCATTCAGTCACTTTGTTAGTTTTGCAAGAGTGGACTAAACGTATTGAGGTTTATCGTTATTTCTTTTGGGAAAAGACTCTTGTAAATATCATTATAAGATAAGACTTCTTTGATGTATTCTAATGATCAACTTTTGGCATGTAAGCTCTGGTTTTAGGGGTGTTGATTATATTTTTTTTTCTTGTTTTCTTTCATCCGTCAATATGATTTAGCTACTTTAGACTAGATTTGCAGATGTCATCTTTCTCAATTGTTTTGGGGATTCCATTTTATTCACCACTTGTATATATTTGTTTTGAATCATCAAATAATCAGATATTAGATCTTAATCAGTTTCAAGCACATCAAATAATTCAGTTCAATTGGGCAACCAATGTTTGTTTTTTCCCTATAAAAATAATAGCTTAGTTGCATGCCTGCAGATAATGAAGAGATTGCAAGGTTGAAACCTTCAGCATCGAACAACCACGTACCAAATGGAGTGCCTACTTCTGGTGCTGCCACCCAAACACTCGGTGTCACAGGAAGGGTAATGTCATATTCATCAGCAAGTTCAACTGATGTTCCATGCTTAATAAAATAGTCAAACTGTGATTATATTAACCCATTTTTCGCAATTGTTTGCATGTTTTTTAAACTGATAATATTTTGCCATTTATTCTTTTTAGTGCTTTTGTTATGTACATTTTTTTAGTGATGTTATTGATGATTCTGTCTGCAGGATGCATTAGAGGGTTTCAGACCATTGACAACATTTGGGTCCTTTGACAATCTAAATGTGCATGAGACTGTCCATGCTCCTAGTCGTAGCAAAAGTGTACTATCAAGTTTTTTTGTCAAGCAAAGATCTGCGAAATTGAGAGCCGGCTCTATCTCATAAATACCTCGTTAGTCAAATGCTAGCCATTCTGTTTTGTGACATATTTTGACAGAAGAGTTAAGAAAACACTTAAATCTACTCAGTTGCATTATGCCCTTTCCATTCACTATGCGTCCACAAATGCCCAAAATTACTTGATTTTTTTCTTCTTTTGGTAAATCAAAGTATCCCGCGCATAACTGCGGACTAGAATTACTTTATTTTATATTTGTAGTTTATGCCTTTGAATAATGACAGTGCATAATAATTGTATAGTAAGGCTAGCCGATAGCCTTAAAGTAATGATGATCAAAAATAGAATCTTCTGCTTGCTAGATTACCCGTGGCAGCCATATACTTATGAATTATGATCCATAATATACACCTATACACACAATATTTAGGCACACAACTTGACTTATGATGTATTTGTGCGACAACTTTAACATTTTCAGAAGAAAAAAAATATTGTCCTAAAATAAATGTCATTTTCAGTTTTCAATATAATAGTAATTTTTTTTTTCCAATCATACTCTATTATATTATTTTCATCACTTCTAAGTTATTATTATATTCCATTTTGATGATAATGGTGAATACACATTTGTTTAACCAACTTAATGTCACTTTAGTCCTTACAAGCATCAACAGGAAGGCGAATTTGATTAAAATTTTGTAATTCCATTAATCATTTTGGAATTGCTAATGAAAGGAACTAGATTGATGTGATCTTATAATTATAAGGACAAATTTAGATATTTGTTAAAAAGTCACGAATTATAATATTTTTTTTGAGGGAAAGTCGCAAATTATAATTAAAAACATACTTGTATTATTCGTTTTTGAATGACATATACCCATGAATTACTCACGTATATTATTATCTCAATATTGAAGTTGATCCTTTAAATTGTATGATCGTATCAGCCTAGCCTCTACATTATCAATATTCTAAAATGATTCAGGAAATTATAAAATGTTAATAAGTTTATTTGTTTGTTTGAATTTGTTATCAAATCTACCACTGCCATTAATTAGTTTCTACTTATCTAGTTAATTTGTGGTTGGCCTAGTGGTTGTCTTGAGATTTTGGGGTGTGCTCCTCTCAAGGTCTTGGGTTCGATTACCTTTGGTGTCAATTTCGGTGGACAAGTTTGCTCAGAATTTATATGGGTCCCACAGGTGAGAGGTGAGATTGGACCTCTCGGATTAATCGGTTCTTAGATCCAATAACGACTAACGAGTTTTAAAAAAAAAAAGAGGAATGCTAGCAACACACCTTCTAACACACACTTCCTTTAATTGGTTAAAATTTACATGGGTCCCACGCCGGGATAAAAAATGCGTTTGCCGGGAGTCGAACCCGGGTCTATTGCTTGGAAGGCAATTATCCTAACCGTTGGACTACAAACGCTGCTTGTTGATGATATTCGTTATTCACAATATATTTATTTACGCATTCCTAATATACTGTCTCAGCTCAGCATACCTTAATTGATGTAGGTATTGTTCAATGGTCGGAGACAACATAGCATATTTAAAGACTTAAAGTTTGACTTTTAATGAAAATATAATCCATCAAAACACTCTACTTTCATTGTGAATCCGACGATTTCACCGTTGATCCAGACATACATTAAACTATATAATATAGTATTGTTTTTCTGAAGGTGTGTTTGATATTATTAGACATAGGATTTACTGCACCCATTAAATCTGTAGTTGGTCTAAGTTAACAAATACTTTGAAGTGTGCATCAAACAAAACAAAAAAAACAAAAAAAAAAGAGTCCCTTACCGTACATTTAACAAATTTGTATTTACAACTTGCTAATTTTCACCTTCTAAAAAATGAGTATGAAAATTAATGAATCCTTATTTAATAAAAAAATGAGTATGAAAATTAACAAATCCCTATTTAAAATATTGATAGGTTTGATTAATATTATATTTTTTTAAAACATCTAACAAAAGCAAGACATCTTTAAACACCAAATGTTAGATTGGCCACTGTTAATGGTATGGGAGGAAACTCTCAAAGTCTCGGCTTCGATTCTCTCCAGTGTCAACTTCGATTGACTAGTTTGACCTTTTCGAAAAGAAAAAAATATATCATGGGAAGGAATAGAGACTTTAAATACAGATGCTCAAACTCCTTCAAAAAAAAATACTACAGATGCTCAGACAACATCACAGCTAACTACTTGAGCTGCCATTCGGAAATGCTAATGGTTAGTTTATGAGGAAATAGAGAAATTCTTTGATCAAAACTTGAACCTCTTTTCATATCACTAAATGAATGCATGATCAGTACAGAAACAGCGACAATTGTTTGGTGCAAGATTCACACACACAACATTTGTAATGGTGATAAGAATAACATAAATCCAATAGTATTAAAATATTAAACATTTATAACAAGAAAAATTCCATAAACCACTCTTTCTTCTGACATTTGATTTTGAATTAAGAAAAATGGTGATTTTGAATATTCTGACATGTGAAGGATGAACCCTACGATTCAGATTCAACTAAAACACTTTCTTTTTCAATCATAAAGTATTAATTTCAATAGGTTTACATCTATAGCTATAAAAAATGCCATAAGCCACAATAAATATTAGGCACTCTCCAAACTCCAAAGTTCACATTGATACATCTGTAAGGCAAAACCTAGGTAAAAAGAAATATGTTTGACAACACCAAAAAACTACCAAGTTACACTAGGGAAACTTAACAGATCAACCATTGTAGAGTTGCTTTTTGATCACTATCAAGCTTCAATTAGATTCCAACCCAGCCAGCAAAAGGATCAAACATGCATGGTACAGTTGCTTCTAAACATAGAAAAGGAGTGACAAAATTTTTGGTATGCATAGCTTTCCCTGTTTTACTGCATCAGATTCTAGGTGCTGCATTAAGAATCACCGGTTCGTTGTCAGTTGCATGCCAGAAAAACATACATAGTAAAATACCCACAGGAAAACTAAACAATTAGCATACAGCAGTATAGCAATGCAAAATTGCTAGCTAATAGGAGATGAATAAGATTGGCTTGCCAAATAAACTAAGTTGAAACTCATAGTTCGTTAGCTAGCATAAAAATAATATACATATCAGTATAAATTCAGAGTATCTACCTCCACCAATTGTTGCTTCAGGCAACCGCTCGATTGAGTATCTATGTTTGGTGATGTACATTATTGGCACACCAGGAATCTGCAATACAGAAACCCAGTCCATGAGTCATGCATCCAGGTTCAACATCAAAGCAATGACAAGTAGAGAAATGATTAATTATTTTACCTTCCGGATCCTCCTCTTCAAGTCTCGATCACATGTCGCGACAATGAAGCACTTACTCTGCTCCCAAGAAAATGGTTTGTTTAAATAATTTGGAACAAAATAATGAAACAGGTTGTAGGTGTGTGTTGCTGTTACTGTTATTCTTTTATTCTTATTTCAAATTATTCCTTAATAAAATAAAACTGTTTTACTTAAATGGATATACATAGCAATCGCCAAAGAAATTGGAAACCATGAACACCAAGAATTAAGCAAATAATACTTGATTGTATTCATTAGCTCAGCTATGAATCCACAGTTAAAAAAACTTTGTTGCAATGTTCAAAAGTAGATTAAAATAGGAGAGAAGAAAAGTACTCAAAACTAGTTGATCAAGATGACCCCATATACTGCCAAGCGATTAAAATATGCAAGACCTAAAAATAGACTCTGAAATTCTTTGCCATTATTTTGGATCTTGCCTTCATCATTTGATCAAAACAATAATCTAAAACCGTTTTTCCTTTCCACAAGATCAAAGGACATGAAAAAAACAGTAATAGATCATTTTTCGTTAAGTTCTGACAGCCTTTAATCAACCTAAACAATCAAACTAATCCCATATGCTGTCCAATATATAACAGATACTTAAAAACAAATCACACCTCGGTAACTCTGTCAACAAGGCAGTCATCAGCATAGGTACCCTTATGAGTACAGAGTAATCTCTCAAATCGAGGATCCTTTGCAATCCTGTCATTATAAAAATGATAAATCAATACAACCTGAAGCTAAAACTGGAAAAATATAATTCATTTTCTGTAATAAACTGAGAGATGGCTTGTGTCATAAATATAATCAATAATAGCATGAAAAGAAATGACTTTTCCCATTTTACTGGAGAAAATGGATGAATGAAGTCTGGATATCTGATTTCTTTTATCTTCCAAAATGAAAAATAGGGATTTTAGTATAAAAATAGCCCAACAAAAAATTTGGCAGGCATATAGTAAAGATGAAAACTAAACAAAAAGCATGGTAAAGCCAAGCATGCATAACATAATTGCAAATTCTTAGGCATACATAGCAGGCATATGAAAATATAGACCATTAAAAATCAAGGCACATAAGATCTACCTTAGAGCTACACGATATTTTGTGCCCAACTTCTCTAGTTCTGCCATCACACAGTCTGTGATACACGGGGTACCTGAAAATCCAAAGTATTAACAGAACAACGATAAGAATAGTGTATAGGATGTTAGATTCAAATATGCCATACCACATTTAAAGACCAGCTTTTCAATCATAGGAAAGGCTATCAAAACACAAGCTCTAAAAAAACTCAAAAGGAACCCCAACATTCAACAAAACATATACATCAAATACACAAATTGAGTGAAGTAATCATCAATTCAACTCACATTTTGCATATAAGCAGTCCATCATTCCTTTCTCCAAATCCAACTGCAGAAAAAAAGTCCTTTAGTTCAGCCACCAACAAAGAAACTTTAAAAATAAAATTATAAAACTCACAGTTTTAATTAGATCAATCAAACATTAAAATGATTTACAACAACAACAACAAAACCATATCCAACCAAGGGGGGTTGACTACATGGATCAAATCGCACCACAATGTTCTATCATAAACCATATTTCAATCCAACTCATTAAACTCTATAACTTTCTTAACGATCTCTCTTATAGTTTTTCTAGGCCTTCCTCTGCCTATAGTGATTTGAGCATCCACCATATGATCTACTCTCCTTACTACAGAATCTAAAAGTCTTCTCTCTACATGCTCAAACCACCTAAGCCTAGATTCCACCATAGGTGTTACCCTAACTCTCTCTCTCTTTTTTTGGTGGTGGCCGGCCGGGGTTCGAACCCTGGACCTTGCATATATTATGCATTGTCCTTACCAATTGAGCTAAGCTCACGAGGACCCCCAACTCTCTCTCTAATGTGGTCATTTCTAATCCTAACATCCTCGTCTCTTCTACACTTATTTTATCCGTGTTGTTTTAATTTTCCACTAGAAATTGAATGTTTGATTTATCATTCCAATCCTTTGAGGAAAAACTCATGAGTATCATAAGTATATCACCAAAATAGAATCACAAACATCATTGGCATCATTCACTGTAAGATTGAACAAAAATCATTTACTTATTCAAAAAAAGATACAAAATTCACAATAAAAAAATACTTCAAAAAGGAAATAAAAATAAATAAAAAATAACACATACTTTATTCTGAATAGAGAAATTGATGAAGTTGGTATCGACCAAAACACGATAAGGAGGTCCCAAAGCAGTATTGTAGTGAAAGAAAAGTGCCGAAGAATGAGTAGGACTGAATAATGCAAATTCACAAAAGTGATTATTAAAACCTAAAAAAAAAAATGACAAATTGAATAGGAATGAAAAGTAAGAAGAAAGGCTTACACGTTTCTGGGTAACTTTTCTTTAAGAGTGTTCTTCTTTTCTGGGTTCAAAACCGCTTCTTTATAGCTGAAAATTGAAACAAAAATTAAAAGTGAAAATAGAGAGAAAAACGAAGCATATGAATTGAGAGGAGAGAAAAAAAAATACTTTTTGATTGCTTTGGAAGTGACCATCTTCTTCATAACAGCGAATTTGGGTCCTTTCTTAGCTTTACCCATTGTTCTGCGAAATTGACAAGCTAGTAGTTGAAGCTTCACTGTAAACGTGAACTGTTGCCGTGGTTTCGCAATACTCCAGACACAAACGAAGTGAAGAAGAAAAGCAAAATTAGGGTTACAACTTGATGTTTTTTTGTGACCTTTTTTCACTCTCCGACCCGGTTCAATTAGCTGGTTTGGTTCAGTTATAAAAACACTAACCAGAGTTGGACCCTAATGAAATTGTAATTTGCATATTTTAATGCTTAAATATGCAATTCGTCCCTGTAATTTGGACGCGTTTTGATTTTCGTCCTTGTAAAAATAAAAAATAAAAAACATCCCTGTAAAAAAAAATTGTTTTAAAAAGGGAGAGTTTCTACGGTACACCCTTAAATTAAGGTGTTCCAGTACACCTATTTCATAAATCAATAAGTTATCGATCATTTTTATTCAATAAAAATATATTTATCGACTTTTATATTTTATAAAATATTATTCCGTAAGAAAAAATCATTATTTCATCCTTTATGAGAATCATACTAATTTTTTAACATTTTATCCAAAAATAATAATCAATATTCACTATTATGAGTATTAAAAATTTAAAAAAGTTGAATTTTGATTTTCCGACACTTTTGAGAAATAAAATATAATTATTATAATTGTAACAAATAGAAAATATATTTTTTCTAAAAATATTAACTCATTAAACTATTCATTTAATATATAGGTGTGCCGGTACACTCAATTTTGTTGAGTGTACCGTAGAAATTGCCTTAAAAAGGTCCTTGGCCACACTTTTTTGCTGGCATGGGATGGCTTCGGCCACGTGGCAGTTGTTGACTGTGCAACTTTTGCCATCTGGCCCTGACGTGGCAGTCCACGTCATTAAAAATATTTTTTAAAATTAAAAAAACTGAAAATAAATTAAAAAATCCAAAAAAAAAATTAAATATGAAGAAAAAAATTGGAAATTAGTTTTTTTTAAATCTGGAAATAAATGTTTGAAAAATAAAATTAAAAATTATATAATCTCAAAATTTATAACTTTTGAAAATATAATTTTCAGTGTTTTCGAAAAAAAATGTAATATATAATTTTCAAATTAAAAAAAATGAATTTTCGAAAATTTAATTTTCAGTTTTTTTTCCCGCTTTTTTAATTTTTTTTATGATTTTTAAATTTATTTTCAGATTTTTTTAATTTAAAAAAAAAAGAATTTTCAGAATTTTGAAAAAAAGAATAATTTTTTTAATTAAAAATCGAAAATTTAATTTTCAGATTTTTTTATGATTTTTAAATTTATTTTCGGATTTTTTTAATTTAAAAAAAGAATTTTGAAAAAAAAAACAAAAATTAATTATGTACGTGGCAAAAAGTTGCACAGCCAGCAACTGCCATGTGGCCAAAATCATGCCACTTCAACTGAATAGTGGGGTCAGGGACCTTTTTAAAACAAAAAAGATTTTACAGGGATGTTTTTTAAAAAAAATAAAATTACAAGGACGAAAATCAAAACGCATCCAAATTACAGGGATGAATTGCATATTTAAGCCTATTTTAAGACTCAAACTTGTATTTAACAATAGATTGGTCTAAGTGGTTTGATATTAAGACTTTTTGAGTATGTGATCAGGGTTTGATTTTTTGCCTCGTGTGTATGAAAAAATCTTATTGAAAATAAAAGACTTGTCTTGTGTGTCCCACAAACCATTGTTAACACGACCGCGATTAATCGCCGCTAAACGACGATAAAAAGTCCGTACCAATATATATTGTTGTCCAATTTAATCTCAAACAAAAGATCATACTTAAATTAATTCGTAAATAAGGTTTAATTACTTAATCACTTCTTTATCTTTTAGCATCATAAAGAATTCAAATTTTAACTATAAAATAGGTTGATTCAATAAGTTTAATTTTATATTTTTAAATATTATTTAATGTATTTAGTCCGTTATGCATATGTGCTATTAACACAATATTTTTAAATATTAAAAATATGATTTGTTCAACAAACTGGATATCAAGATTACCATTATAAATTTCGAGTGCGAAATATAATTACCTCTTCGTTTGTATATATTATCGGAGAGTACTTAAATATATTAATGTATTTTATCTACATATAGCCATTAAGCTATCCACTATGTTCATGGTGGATTTTATCCGAGCATAACAAGTTGATATTATTTTTTTATTACTATTCTTATTTTTAAGGATCTATTTTTTTATTTTGTGTCAATCGGATATTCTCGGTGTAGAATGATTGACAAAGCCGTCTTCGCAGAGTTAGAATCAAACCCAATAAACTATGATCTATGGTTAAGATGCAAAAGATCCCTTACAAGTAAGATATGTGATGCAAGATACACAAATAATATTACGTCGAAGAAACTTTATTGCAACGTTGAAGGTGAATGACATTTTGGTCGAGGGTGTTCAGCCTATCCGCAACGCGGTTTTTGCTCACTTTAGAGAACATTTTGCGGCTCAAAATAGATTAAGACTAGGGGCTGAAAATTTGTTGTTTAAGCAATTGTCTGTTGCGGAAGGAAGGAATTTAATTTTACCTTTTTCAGAAACTGAAGTAAAAAATGCGGTGTGGGACTGTGATAGCTTTAAAAGTCCAGGGCCAGATGGCGTCAATCTTGGGTTCATCAAGGATTTCTGGGCGGACATCAAAGGTGACGTTATGCAATTTATCTCTGAATTTCACAGGAACGGCAAGTTATCAAGAGGTATAAATTCTACTTTCATAGCTCTTATTCCAAAAGTTGACAGTCCTCAGAAACTCAATGATTTTAGACCAATAGCATTGGTTGGATGTCTGTATAAAATTTTGTCGAAGGTGTTGGCGAATAGGTTGAGAGGGATTATGGGTCGGGTTGTATCAGAGACTCAGACAGCGTTTGTGAAAGATAGACAAATTTTAGATGGCATCTTAATTGCAAATGAGGTGGTCGATGAGGCGAAAAAATCGAATAAGGAACTTATGCTTTTTAAGGTAGACTTTGAAAAAGCATATGATTCGGTAGACTGGAGATACTTGGATACGGTTATGACTAAAATGATGTTTCCTGTGTTGTGGCGAAAATGGATAAAAGAGTGCGTTGGTACAGCCACAACCTCAATTTTGGTGAATGGAAGTCCTACAGACGAGTTTCCCTTACAACGGGGTCTGCGACAAGGGGTTCCTCTTTCTCCTTTCTTATTTTTATTGGCGGCTAGGGATTGACTGTATTAATGAACTCGGTGGTGGAGAATAATTTGTATAAGGGATATGGGGTTGGCTCGACAAATTCGACTGTGGTGTCTCACTTACAATTTGCGGATGACACACTCTTGTCAGGTGAAAAAAGTTGGGCTAATGTGCGAGCTTTACGGGCAGTGTTGACACTGTTTGCAGACATGTCAGGTCTTAAAGTGAATTTCAATAAGAGTCTATTGGTTGGCATCAATATAGGGGAATCTTGGTTGGTAGAGGCGGCATCTTTATTGAACTGTAAAGTGGGCAAAATTCCGTTTTTATATCTTGGTTTGTCGATTGGAGGAGATCCTCGAAAGCTGGTTTTCTGGGAACCTGTGATAAATACTATTAAATCTAGATTGGCAGGGTGGCAAAGTCGATTCTTATCTTATGGGGGCCGTTTAATTCTTCTAAAATCTGTCCTGACTTCGCTTCCGGTCTATGCTCTTTCCTTTTTCAAAGCTGCACCAGGTATCATTTCTAGTATTGAATCTATTTTTAACAAAATTTTTTGGGGAGGGAGTGAGGATAACAGGAAAATTTCCTGGATTGCTTGGAGCTCTATTTGTTTACAGAAGGAGGAAGGAGGTTTGGGGGTGAGGCAGTTGAAAGAATTCAATATCGCTTTGTTAGGCAAGTGGTGTTGGAGGATGTTGGTGGATAGAGGCGGTCTGTGGTATAAGGTTTTGGTGGCGAGATATGGTGAGGAGGCAGGGAGGTTGGAGGTTGGGGGCCGGAGAGTTTCACCGTGGTGGAGAGAGATAGCGAAGATTAGGGATGGAGTGGGTGAGAATGATGGAGGCTGGTTTGCAGAGAGGGTATCGAAAGTTCTAGGGGACGGGAAAAGTACTTATTTTTGGTTGGATAGGTGGGTAGGTGAGGTTCCATTGTGTAGGAGGTTTGCTCGCTTATTTGATCTCACAACAAATAAACTAAGCACTGTGGCGGATATTTTAGATTGTGGTTGGGAGGACGGTGGTGAGGTGTGGAGTTGGAGGAGACGTTTGTGGGTGTGGGAGGAAGAGTTGGTAGAGGAGTGTAGGATATTATCGACTAATATTGTATTGCAGTCAAATGTTCCTGACAGGTGGCAATGGGAGTTGGACAAAGACGATGGATACAAGGTTCAAGACGTGTATCAAGTGCTAACACACACGGTAGCCCCCACTCTTGATATGACGGCGAATCTTGTCTGGCATAAGCAGGTACCTCAAAAAGTTTCCATTGTGGCGTGGCGGTTACTGAAGGATAGACTACCAACTAAACTCAATCTTCAACGACGCGGTATCGCTCAGGTCACAGATACTATGTGCGTGTCGGGGTGTGGGAAAGAGGAGTCTGCAACACATTTGTTCCTTTATTGTCCTGTTTTTGGTGCTATCTGGCAACATATTCGATCTTGGATAGGCGTAAGTGGGGTTGATACAGACAATGTCAACGACCATCTTCTGCAATTTATCCATTACTCGGGGACTTCAAAGGCATGTCGTTCTTTCCTTCAATTATTATGGCTTCTGTGCTTTTGGCTGGTGTGGAATGAACGAAATAACAGATTGTTCACAAACACTGAAACATCCATTGAACAGTTATTAGATAAAGCAAAATATCACTCGTTGTGGTGGCTTAAGGCCAATAATATCACTTTTGTGTACGGCACTCAAACCTGGTGGTCGAACCCTTTTTACTGTCTGGGTATCGATTGACCTTTTTTGTATTTATACTCTTTGATACTTTGTTTGCCGTGTTGGCGCCTCTAGTACACCTTGTACTGAGGATTGGCCATCCCCGTTGTTAATATATATTCTATTTTGATTTCTTCAAAAAAGTAACGACTCCATTTCCCTTCCTTGATCCAGACTTTGAATTTCTCCAATTTCACATTTACATCTCTAAACTTTTCGATTTCCCCAATTAATTGTTATTGTGATAATACAACTTTGTAAAAATGAGACAAACAATAATATTGGCTTCTTTGTCAAAAGAAAAATAATATTGGCTTCAAAAATAAATACTATTAAAAAATGATACACACTCTATTTAATAAAGATTAAATGGATTAGATTTATTATCGATTAAAAAAATATGATAAGTCAAATTGATTGCGATAATTTAATAGATAATTTTGTGACCCAAAAAGCTCAAAAAGTAAATTTTAAAGAGAAATGATATTTGTACAATCATTTTATTACAACTTTTTGACAATTTTCTTTTTCATACTCACATTATATTCTTATTCTCTCTTTTTTTTTCTTTCTCTCTATTGTTTTGGACCAATGAGAAGAGAGAAAATGAAAGTTGTCATCAAAGTTGTCTCAAATAGTTGTACATATATCACTCCTCAATTTTAAATAAAAAACATTTTTATGTAAAAAGTTTTAATATTTTTTTTTAGTAAAAAAGATATGATAAAAAAAGCAGCTACCTGCTTCTTCTTTTATTGTTCGATTGCTTTAATTAATCATAGATGTTGGGTTGGTTGATGGAAATGTATTATTTGAACTATAAATGACCCCTGCTCCAGGTCACATTCTTTCTCCTAAGCAAACAGAAACAATAGTATTATACTTCCTTTCAGTCTTATTTATAAGAAAAAATTGATTTTTTAGATTTATTCAGTAATTGATGTATCTGATCTAGAATATAGACTAAATACATCATTTATGCAATAAATTAAAAAAGTCAATTGTTTTTAATAAATAAGATCGGAGGAAGTAAAAGTATTCCATTTATTATCTTCCCAAATTTTATTATTATTATTGTTACTACCACAGAGTAAAAGTAATGAGAAATTTGACCTTGGCGGAGCATTCTATGTCATCCATTTAACATTTGATTGTCTCTTCTCTAATTAACCGCGCTCTCAAAGTACTAGAATATTTAGCTATGGAAATGCAGAACTTTAATTTCAGTTTGATTGCTTTTGTTAACTAAGTATTGAGTGAATTATTCCATTTATTATTTTAAAAAATAAGATACCACTTACATTTTATTTCCCAAATAGTTGTATGTATATCACTCCTCAATTTTAAATAAAAAACATTTTTAAGTAAAAAGTTTTAATATTTTTTTTAGTAAAAATCCCTCGCTTTCGAGTTTGCTTTAAGCCCCATTTAATGTTGGATCGGTCCTGCTCGATATGATTATAGTCGAGAAGAACCTATTGTATTTTATGTGAGTTGCGCAATTGTACAAATAATTCCTTAGTTTAATGACGTAACCATGCCTCAAATTTTTCTTTACATTTTATTGTTTTGTAGGTTGTGATCCTTCGGTCATCGGCCAACATCATAACAAATATGATTTTTTATAATATGACATTGATCCCATTTGGATCCCTGCCAAGCAGCAAAATCCTACACAACCTACAAGCTCGTGACGAATTTCATTTACTCGGGTGTTAACAAATTTTCCGGTTTTAAAATATTGTTTTTCTCGGTAGGACCCTTGTGGAGCACCATGCATGGTGGACGCATGTTATATATTATCTTCAAATGTTCCATTTTTCCTCAGTGTATCTTAAACATGGACTCCAAGTACAGCCTCCATGCTGCAACTTTTCTCACACTCTTCTGCATTTTCACACTCTTTTCACCAGTTCTCGTTGCTGGATCAATGATGCACAACCTCCATGCTGCTCGGTTACTCCATGTCACCGGAGCCGTTGGGCCGGAGAGTCTTGTTTTTGATAGTCACGGTGAAGGTCCATACACCGGTGTGGCCGATGGTCGGATTTTGAAGTGGGAAGGGAAGGAACGTGGTTGGACTGAATTTGCTGTCACAAGTTCCAATAGGTAATTGGGGTTTCCACGTTTCAAATTTCTTTCTTTATTATTCTTTCTTTGGTATACAATTTATTTTTATTTACATTTAATTTAGCTTATTAGTAAGACTTAAATTGGGTTTACAGTTTTCTCGTAAGTGGTAAAAAAACCAAGGTCGTCTTAAACAATTAAGGGATTATGTACTAATTAAAAAAGCAGGCCCTAAATAACACAAAAAGAGTCATCCTAACACGTTTAATTTGCAGAATTTCATTCAAGTTATGGAATGGCTTAGTAGTTTGGGATTCTGAATGGACCATATCAAAGATTGGAATGCTTGACATCGCATTCTACCGCTAGACTATTGAAACGAATTTGAAATTTTGTTAGCGTTAAAGGAATATAACTGATACTTTATTAAGGGTTTATATCAAAACATTAAACAAAATTAAAAAAAAAAATTGGGGCCCTTAAACTTTTGGGCCCGTTCTATATCCTAGTCTTGACTACCTCAACCTTGTAAAAAAAACTATTAACATTTGATAAGTTGGAGTGCAGATTCAAACTTTCAACTCATAATCTTTCACTTCTCAGCATTTAGTATTTACGAGTGAACGGTAAACTACAAAAAAATGGTGTGATATGTTGTAGTTGGTAGTACAAGTGAGTCTCTTGTGGATGTAGTGTGTGGATCAGCCCCATTTAGAGAAAATTGTTGTTGGAAAATGTTAACTTCTAAAGTATATCTGGGCACCTCAAGAAATTAGTCTATAACTCTAGATTGCTGATTATTTATTGTGTTCACCCTTAAGGCTTTGTTTGGGAGTTGGGTTTTGGAGGGGAAGGGAGGGGAAGGAAAGACTTATGGAGAGGTAAACCCTTATTTGAGAGTTTTAAAAAAATAGGGAAAGGTTTTGGAGGGTTTTGAAGGGCTTCATTTGTCCAATTTTAAAGTTCCCCCAAATTGGGGGGGTTTTGGGGGGTTAAACATATAAATTGGCAATTTTGTTCTCATAATAATTCAAAATTCCAAAGTATAACACAATGTATTGATTTTAAGATAAAAAAAAAAGGTAAAATAGTAAAATTATCATATAAGCTCTCCATCCCATTTCCCTGTTTATATCTTCAACTCCCAAACAGGGGAAGACTTTTCCTCCTTTCTCCCTTTCCTCCCTTCTCTTCCCCTCCTAAGCCTTTCCTTCCCCTCCCCTCAAAACTTGCAAACAAAGCCTAAATTTACTCTTTTACTCAAAGCCATAGAAATTTATAAAGTCTTATGTCCAAGTCAATTTAAAGGAATTTCAAATGACACTTAAAAGATATAAATTTCTTCCTTATAATTTTTCAAATTTTGTAAGTTGGCCCTATATTTTTTTAAAATTTATCCCTTAAAGTTTTAAAAGTGTAAATTGGCCCCTAAAACTTTTAAAATTGAAAATTGACCCTTCAAATTTTGCAAATTGCTCCATATCTTTCAATTCTCATGATTTTTTTTTTGAAAAGAAGACAAACTAATTGAATAATTTTAATTGACTAAAATTCTAATTCTCTAAAATTTTAAATTACATCATTCAAACACACTCTAAAGAGTTAGGCAAATGTTTCACAAGTCCTAGTTCAACTAACAAAAATGTTAAAATTTTCAGGTTAAACGTAATAACCTGAGTTCGAAGCCCGACACTTCTACTTATGTGTGTGAGTGTGTGTGTGAGTTTCCAATAAATATAACCATTTCATAGTTAGGGGCTTAGGGCCAATGTGGTGAATTAATTATTCCCTTAAAAAAAAGGTAATTTACATGACTATATTGTTATTAAATGTTTAACTAAGAAAAGTGAGATTTATGAACAATGATATGAAGCACACCGGGTTGTAGCAACTACATGATTTTTTTTTAACTAATTTGAACATAAGGGGAATGGAGAGAGACATAAACTCTACTTGGTAGGACCGAGAGAGACATAAACTCTACTTGGTAGGACCGTAGGATTTGTATGACAACCATGTAAAAACTTAGTCGTTGTCTAGATAAACAACTTTATTAAGCACTAATAATACAATCACTTGTCATATAGGTGTTTTTGTATTAGTTATTTCCACAACAAAAGATTAAATAAAGTCAAATTGTTTTCATATAACTTATAAATCGTTTTCATAACTATTATGGAGCCCATGTAAAAATAAACTAAAACAACTCACAAAATAGGTCATGAGTTGTTTTTCTAAGCTCTCTCAAACACTATCGTTTGTGTTTATGTCACTAGATAAATTTAAATAAGTCAATCCAAACAGATCCTTATTCTACAAGCAAAGAAAAAAAGTCAACATATGCAATCTCTGCCTTTAGTTTCAAACAACTTTAGCATTGTTTGAGAATGCAAGCAACCATGGAGACCTAACTTTCGATCCGTTTTCAGACATTGGTACACTTGCAAATTATGCAAGGATGTTTAACTTGTTAGTTGTTCTAGTTAGGCTTCTTATGAAATAATGATAAACAAACTCACTTCAATTTTTTTTTCATTGTACTTTAGTTTTAATAACTACTTTTTTTCAGGAAGGCTATGTATGCTAATTATTTTATTTGAATGTCATTTAACTCATAATTATATTTGCATTTTCTTATGAATTTAATGAGATTGGTTGTACGATTTTCAAGGTCACAATGTGTGCGTCCATTCGCACCAGAGTTGGAGCATATTTGTGGGAGGCCACTAGGACTAAGGTTTGATAAGAAAAATGGAGATTTGTATATCGCTGATGCCTACCTTGGCCTCAAAGTAGTAGGACCTGCAGGAGGTTTGGCCACCCAAGTAGCAACAGAAGCTGAAGGCCAACCCTTACATTTCACCAATGATTTGGACATCGACGAAGATGGAGGTGTTATTTACTTCACTGATTCAAGCACAGTCTATGAGAGAACGTAAGTTCAACAATAATTAACATTACCTCTTTTTCTACAATCAAATCTATCTTCTTTTTGTAAAACAACTTTTATATTCATTACAAACAATTTTTTTAACAAAATACGCATAAAATTATTAAGGAGAATGCTAACCATTGCCTTTGGGGTATTGGATAAGGGGATAAAAATAGAAATATAGTATTGGAAAATGGTGAAAAGTGATAAATTTAACTTTTTAAAAGTCAAAATGTTGTTGAAACCAATGCAAACATGCTACTTTTAACTTCCTTAACCATTGACCTGAAGGCAATGGTTAGCAAGACTCAATTATTAATACGTTGTTTTTGTGCAAAGTTTGATTCTTACACTTCGGTAATTTCTTTAAGGTCCTGTTTGGAATTTTGGAGGGGAGAGATTTGAGGAACAGAAGTAGAGAGAAATAAGAGAGAAATCTTAACCATTTTTAAGGATGTTTTTGTAGATTAAGATAAATAAATGCATATGATTGATATATTTTTCTATTTAAAATATTATAACTAAGGGTGTTTGTGGTGCGGTTTGGTTCAGTTTTGAAGTTAAAAGTCATCTGAACCACAAGGTAAAAAAGCACACGGTTTGGTTTAGTTCGGTTGACTTTTAAAATAAAATCTGAACTAAACCAAATAAAACCAATACAGTTTGGGTTGGATCGGTTAGTGCGGTTTTTTCGAGACAATACAAGTTTTGTTTCCAACCTTAAAATAGAGTTAAAAAACTAATACACAACCTATATCCAGCAATGTTTTAAATTTAGTCCAACTGTACAATTTCATTTTCACAAAACAACATAGATCAAATTAAAAACGTGGACAAAAAGTAATCCTATTCTAGAAGAAACGTAAAACATTTGAGATTTTATCATTCTCTAAAAGTTCAAGTAGCACATAAATAAATTTTGGAATGAAAAGCAAAGAAGAAACTTAAGAAGATAAAAAATATGTTGTTTTATAAAGGGTTAAATATGTTTTTAGTCCCTATAAAATTGGGAACTTCTAAGTTTAGTCCTTACTTAATTTTAATAGGTTTTTTAGTCCCTACAAAAAAAAATACTTCTAATTTTAGTCCCTGTTACAACAAAATTTGTTTAATTATCCTTAAACTCTTAAATTTTTGAATGATTTTTTTTAAGACAAGTTTAGAACACTATGAAAGGTTCATTTACTAAAATTTAAATTTTTTTAACATAAAACAAATTAAATATGATTTTTTTAAAACGGCAAAAGTTAAAGATAAAATTAACAAAATCTGAACACGTCTACAAAAAATTGTTCAAAAACTAAAGAGTTTAAGCATAAATAAAACAATTTTGAATTGAGGAGGGATTAATACTGGGTGCATAATTTCTTTTAGGGACTAAAAGAACTATTAAAATTAAGTAATGACTAAACTTAAAAGGTCCCAATTTTATAGGGACCAAAAACATATTTAACCCTTTTATAAAAGTTTCCATTGAGATTCTAAGAGTATTGATCTAAGTGACATATGTTTAATTAATGTTTTTCTTATATTGCGGTTTGGTTTGGTTTGAGGTTTTTCTATTGGATTGATTTGATGTAGAACACCCCTGTTTATAACTGTTATAGACTAGATTTAAAGAATTTATTCAAGTCATTGTAAACCATCTAAAATTCTCATCCAATACAATATTTTAATTCCCACAAAAATTTTATATCATATATTAAGAAAAATACACCCGTCAAAGTCTTCCCTTTCAAAATCATTTAATTTACTTATTCTTTTTTTCTTTCTAAAGTACCCATACCCTTCTAAACTCCCAACCATACCCTTAATATAGTCATTATAATGTTAAACTGTCACTTTAGAGTATGAAATAAATTTTAAAATTTCTTCTTGCATGTTAGTTCACTGAATTAAATTTCCTTGTTCAGATCAGATCAAATATTTCAACCATGTGTTTAGTTGACATCAGACATACATTAAAATTGTGTATCAACAATTAAGTATCTCTTTTATAAGGCTAAGATTTTTTGTACAGTACACATAAATAATATTTGACAAAACGATGTAAATACATGTCATATAAAAAAAATAATAATGAAACCTACTTAAGTTGGTCTTGTGGTATTGGCTTGTGACATTAGAGTGTCTTACGGTCTTAGATTCAATTCTTCCAGCGGTGTCAATTTCGGTGCGCTGGTTTTGGCTTCTTCAACAAAAAAATAGTAATTGAATGATCTATATGTTGGTCACTTTTATTTGCAGGCAATATACACTTTTATTTGTTAGTGGAGACAAGACTGGGAGGTTAATGAAATATGATAAGTCAACAAAAGAAGTGAAGGTTTTATTAAGAGACCTTTCTTTTCCTAATGGTGTTGCTTTAAGCAAAGATGGTTCATTTCTTCTCGTAGCTGAAACCTCGAACTGCAGGATTCTCCGACTTTGGCTTCATGGACCAGAAGCTGGTAAAGTCAATACTTTTGCTGATCTTCCAGGTTTTCCCGACAATATAAGGAGAAATTCAAATGGCCAGTTTTGGGTTGCTTTGTATTCATCAGCTGTAAAGCTAAGTCATGAAGGTGAAATATTAGAAACCATGGAAGACTTGGAGAGGAAGACCATAAAGAACATTAGCGAAGTGGAAGAAAAAGATGGAAAACTTTGGATTGCATCGATATTAACGCCTTACATCGGTGTTTATAGTTTATGAGAATAATATATATATATATAAAAGTGTGGACATGTGCGATCCATGCACATGACACATCTATGTTTTTAATATTATTTCTATGTTTATTTTAAGGTATTGTATGAAATATACTAGTGTGCACTAATGCCATGCAATTATTATTGGCAATTATATGATGAAGATTTTACTATTTTTTTATTTTTCGTATGCTTATATATTATAGTAATGACTAAAACAATATTTTGAATTTAAATTTGAGAGTCCCATTGGAATTGTCATGTCATCAAGGATGTGAGGAGCTATCAGAGTCCAAGGATTAACTTTAGACTTACTTTGGATTAACTTCTAACTTTGAGTTAAGTTTAGTTTCTAGTTCTTCCCTTTCTCAAAAGAAAAAAAAATTCTAGTTCTTGACTTCCGAGAAAAGTGCTTATAAGTTTATTGTTGTTTATGGAGAAGTTAAATGATAAAACTACATAAATAGTTGAGATATAAAATTTTTTTTTTATTAATTAAAGTGATATTAGGATAGATTATATAATTGTCTCTCGGTAGATTTAAATTTGAACTATGTAACATGAAATTATAAGACTAAGCTCTTGACGCTGAGCTTAGCACTTTCAGTGTGAGATATAAAAGTTAATTTTTAGTTATTGTAGGTTTAATTTTGATACAAATAGAAGAATTTTTTTTGACAAAAGATAGAAATAGAAAAGTTGTTAAATTCTTTTATGATGACTAAAAACCAAATTTTTATAGGAACGTAATCATGTCCCTCAGGGCTGGCTAATGTATTTTAAGGCCTAAAGCGAAATTTAAACAGGCTTTTTATATGCATTTAGATAGAATAAGACAAAATTAAGAAAAAAATTTCATAAGTTCCTTCAATCGAAAGTAATTCTATACGATATGTGTCAGACACTAAATAAATGAGTATTTTGTCAGATAGAAATCAAACTTTGGTTTGTCACATTGTGAGAGTATACTCTCTTTCGCTATAATCAACTCCGTTAGTGCGACCTTTTTAATATATGTGTGTGTGCGCGTGTGCATGTATGTGCGTGCGTATGTGTTGAAAATAATATTTAATATAGACATTATTTATCAATTGTTAGAAATCTTAAAATAACAAAATAATATTGAAATAATACAAATATAAATTAATTTTTTTACTTTTACAAACTTTTATTACACACTACATGTCTTAATATATTTAAAACAACCAACATCGAATTAGATTGATAGGAATATGAGGCCTAAAAAATCAGGGGCCTAAAGCCCTTGCTTTAGTGGCATCCCCCTTAGGCCGGCCCTGAATAGTGACAAAACCAAAGAATCTCTTTCACCAAATCTTTCTCCATCTGTTCAGTTTCAAATTCCATTTTTTGTGAACCCCCAAATTCACCCCCTAGAAACTCAAAAGAGAATGAAACAATACTAGTGTCTCCAACCGAATTGGAAAATATGAATCACTCAATTGAAACCTCAAAATGTTCATTGGAAAATGAAACTTTGAAACAAAAATCACAAAAAGCAAAAGGCCTCGTGCTCATGGTAGGGAGGATCACATCATGGCTGAGAGAAATTGAAGAGCGAAACTCACTGAGACCTTCATTGCTCTTGCAGCTCTTGTTCCTAACCTTAAAAAGGTACGATATGTAATTTTCACTTACTCTATTAGCTAACTCCTAAAATCATCAACTATCAATTACTTCATTGATAAATTCACATATGACAATATAAGATTTTGATCATTAACATCTTTAATTATTTATCATAAAAAAAACTCCTCACACTCTTATATTTAGAGATCAAAATAAATCTTGGTTACACTATTTGTCTTAAACTACTCACCAATTGATTGTGTAAAATTCTGCTAGATGGACAAGCTATCTGTACTAGTTGACACTATCAAATACATGAACTTTGAACTTTCCTTATTGTTGTACAATTTTGTTCGACAAATGTGTGAACTTTGGATGCTCTCATTTTAAAAATTATTTATTTATAATTTTTATAAACTGTTGAAATAAACATCTTTGTTCCGGTATGAAGATGAAAATATCTGTTTTAGGTATTTATATTTATATAAAATATAATTATATTAATAACATTATGAAATATTTAATTTAAAAATATTAAATGATAAAATAATTCCATAAGTTCCTTCAATCGAAAGTAATTATATACGATGTGTGTCAGACACTAAATAAATGAGTATTTTGTCAGTTAGAAATCAAATTTTAGTTTTCACATTGTGAGAGTATATCCTCTTTCGCCATAATCAACTCCGTTAGTGCATGACCTTTTTAATATGTGTGTGCATGCGCGTGCGTGCGTGTTGAAAATAATATTTAATATAGACATTATTTACTAATTGTTAGAAATCTTAAAATAACAAAATAATTTTTTACTTTTACAAACTTTGATTACACACTACTTGTCTTAATATATTTAAAACAACCAACATTGAATTAGATTGATAGGAATATGAGGCCTAAAAAAATCGGGGGCCTAAAGCCCTTACTTTAGTGGCATTTCCCTTAGGCCGACCCTGATGTCCCTTTTTTATTATGACTAAAAACAATATTTGATATATTTATAGGGATCAAAAGCTTATTGTGTCATGTTAATTAATTCCCCCAAAATACTAGTTAAGAATGTAAAATATATAAACTTTTGACAACAGCAGTATTTTTACTTTCGAAAAGTTGTTATCATTTCCTAATACAACATTTATTTATTAGTTTTCTTAACTAGTATCCCAAGATACTCTTTAACATTTCACAAGCTTACTTAACCCATATGTAACCAAAAAAGAACACACCATTTTCATGGGCATCAAAGAATTTTTCATTTGGTCAACAAGTTCTATCTGAAACGATAAATATGTTGAAATTACTGTGTTTGGCATTTTGATCGGAATTCAGCTCTTCCATTTATATGTGATAGTTTTCAATAATTATTGACATTTCGTCTAGCTATCAATAAATAAAATAAAAATAAAATAAAGGAATTTTCTGTTTCTAAAATATTGGTTCAATATTTTTTCCCCTATTAATACATCAATTTTTTTTATTTTAGTCCCTTTAAAAAATTTTATCGGCTTTTAATGCCCCAAAAGTTTTCAGTGCACACTTTGGTCCTTGCTTTTAAGTTAGATCACGTGTGATGTTCATATATTCGAATAAGTTTTTGCACAAATATTTAGAATATTATGACAATCTTTAAAAAAAATAGAGTTTTTTAACAAAACATAAATTAAAAATTTGTATTTATTTCAACTCTTGTTAAAAAAAAATTAACTTTTGCGGGAGAGAATTTTATAATATACTAAACATGACTTTAAACAAAAAATTAAAATTTCAATTAATTTCAATTAAAATTTCAATTTTAGGGTGAGGGGATGATGCCCCAGTCCAAGGCAGGGAAGACCTTCGGACTCAAAAAGCACTTACAAAAGTATTTACATTTACCTCCCTCCAAAGGCACTAGCGGAGCTCAAACCCAGGTTCTCTCGGATTCAAGACCTGTCATTTTACCACTAGACCAAGCCTTTGAAGTTATTATACACATAAGTTGTTTTAAAAAGTAATGATTAAAAGCGGTGATAGAAAAAATTTAAAGGATTAAAAATCAAACAAATTTTTTATAAGATTAATTTTTTTTTAATATTCACACCTCCCAATTAACCTTTGAAATATTGATCTAAGGTCTGTCTGCATTGTTTGATTTTAAACTTATGAAAAATAGCTCATTTATGTAAATAAATAAAATTTTAATTTAATTTAATTCATAAGTTCTCACTGGTAAATAAATCATTTTCAGAAACTTATAAATAATATATAAATGTTTACTCATTTTTTTAAACCATTTTGTTTTGTATAAAGTCATCCAAACCAATGCCCATGAGTTTAACTCACTAGGATTTACACCCGTGCAACGCATGGGCAAAAAGAGATTTATTGTGGTGTTAACAAAAGTTTCCTCTGAACATATTACAAAATTAAAAACATATAATGCAATTCTTAGACAAATCAAATGTTATTGTCTTCATGAAAATAAAGATGTCATCCACCGATGTATCGTTCGGTTTAATTTAAAGTGATTACACAATATTGGCCAATAATGATTAAACGACTACATAAGTTATAAGGTTCCGGAAGCCTCCCGTGATTTTCGGAGCATGTTTGAAAGTATCCTAATGAATGAGTAAACAAAGAGAGTCTTAAGCCAAGTAATTTTGGTTACCCAAATTGAGGTCATCCTTATTTGTTTACCCATAAGAAAAGTTGTCTCTCTATCATTAGTAATGATTCAAGTTACACTATGAGGAGGAAGATTATTAAAGCCTCCCGTGTCTATTATAGTGTTTGCTATTTAAATAATTGAAATAAGGATTAAAAAAACACAATTCTGGTAAGCCTCCCGTGTTCTTAGGGCGGATTTAGAAACAATCATACATAATGGATAAACAATGTAAAACTATAGAACAACGTAAAAAATAAAAAAGCAAAGTAGAAAAGAAAAAACCAAAATAATTCTCATAGAAGACTGTATCACCAATCAATGAGATAGTTCATGAAAGTTTATTTTTGCATTTACTCATGTGTTTCTCCATGCACCACTTGAACTACTCATCCTTTTCAGGGAAGAATCATATGAAGGAGCATGCTTCCTCTTAAGAGACCCCATAAGTTGTTTTATAGCTACAATTTGAAAAAACATACATGAATTAATGTTTTTATAACATGGCTGGGAAATCAAAGTAGGATAAACAATAAAGAACAAAGAGCTAGCAACTATTCAATCCATAATTAGATAGGAAAATTTCTAGTTCATGAGACTAAGAAGTAGATTGATACTTATTCATATACACAAAACATGACAACGATTTATTTCATCAAGAGAGATCAAGTAAAGTAGAACCAAAATAAGTTGGCAAACATTTGGACTATTATATACTACTAAACCTTTTTAGATTGCTCCAAATCATTCATCCATTTGCACCAACTCAGATTAAAGTAAACTTCTATTTAAAAAATAAATGAAATGTGAAAAAAAAAAGGTGGGGTTGATGCAATGATGTAATAATTTCATTAAAGAAATCTCATATTAGATTTCTTCAAACTGCTCCATGGACTAAACCTCACTTATGAAAAGAAAATTCAGAACATCATAAGCCTTATACAAAAAGAAAAACCACAGTGAAGTAGGTATCATTCTAAAGTTTATTCCATGATGTAGAGGTAAGTGTAAAATAGATATCAGTTTTGAACAAAAAAACCACAATGAATCGGTGAAGAACTTCAATTCATCTTGAATTATTGGAGAAATTGTTAAATTCAATATAAATTATAAATTATTTTCACCTAAGAAAGAGATTCATAAGCATATGAAATGCTCACAGATTATTTACAATCAAATGAAAATTTGGTTGATGTTATTGGTATTAAACTTAACCTTCACCTTTTTTTTTTTAAAGTTTTGGATCAATGTTGGATACTATCGCATGTTTAATCAGTTCATGAAAGTTTAAAAAGTGAAGATTATACAACCCAAATAGTACACAACCAAATATAAGAACAATAGGCAAAATCTAAAAACAAAATGAATATAATCATAAATAGGCTACATATAATTTCAAATTTCACAAAGCAGAGAGAATCTAGAAACCATATAATGAAGATAAATGAGATTGTGATAACAGTGAATTACCTAACTGCTTACACCAAGGTGCGGCAAAAAAACAAAGGGCTGTGATCATTTCTCATCTATTGATGTTGAGGCTTCAAAATGAAAATTGGATTAAACCAATATATTAACTTGAAGATATAAATATTCAATTTCCATATAAAGCTCTTAAGCTACTTATGAGAGAGAGAGTGAAAATTGGTTTTTGTTTGATTAATTAGTGTCCCTTTCGCTTTTTGTGAGGCATGTGTCATGTAAGTTATTAATGAGAGAAATGCAATTACTATTTTTTTTTATTTTTTTTGGTCAGATAGTGTAGTGGCTGAAGCTCACATGCATTTGTCCTTACCAACTGAGCTAAGCTCACGGAGACACTATTTTATTTTTTTTATTAACGGTGATCATAACGTTTGTTAGATTAAAATGAGTGGCTTAATGTAAGTTATTGCATAATAACATCTACTTATGCATTTCAACGAAAGGGAAATGGAAAAAAAAAGTTAGTTATCATACTTTGTAGAATTAACAGCTAATAATACACACCCTACCAATCCAGATTCTTTGTGGGTCCCTACAAAAGAAAATGAAACCCTGCTAACTTACTTATGATCATTACCTAGAAAATAGATCGATTAAGAATGATAGTAAAATACACCAGATTTCTACCATAATTTGTTTGGAGGACTCTAACTGATTTAAATCAATAAGTCATAAACTATAATTTTTAACAGATAAATTTGAAGGTTTGCAACTATATGACGTGTAGATCAATACAACTATATGATTATTCTTACCATAAAAAAATTGATCTAATTATAACCAGCAATGCAGTTTAATTGTACTCGTGCACGTGCACGTGCACGCATGTTTGAAATAAAAAACTGGAACAAACGACACTTTTCACATTTTTTCCTCCGCTTATCTTGAAACATAAACATGAACTCCAACATAATTCTTTCTGCAACTTTTCTCGCACTCTCCGCCATCATCTTCACCTCATTCAACTTACAAAACCCTTTTTCACCGGTTCCCATTCCTGGATCGAAGAACACCCTCCATGCTTCTAAGTTACTCCACGTCACCGGAGCCGTTGGGCCGGAGAGTCTTGTTTTTGATAGTAACGGTGATGGGCCGTACACCGGTGTGGCAGATGGTCGGATTTTGAAGTGGGAAGGAGAGGAACGTGGTTGGACCCAATTTGCTTTCACAAGTTCCAATAGGTAACAGTATTAATTTACCTTTAAATTGTGTTTGTATTTGATATTTAGCACACTGGGTTGTAGTTGCAGCAATGATTTGTTTCAACTAACTGATCATTATGTTAGTCCCAAATGCTTTGATTGAAACTCTGCCTGGTAAGTTTTGCAGGATTGCATTATAAAGACTTGGGGTCTGATATCCTAAAAAGTAAGGTACTAGATAGGACAACTCCGGTTGTATTGTGTTTGATTTTAAAACTCTACTTGGGACTAGACGAATTGGGGAGCATGAGACTCGACAAAAATTGAAATTCTTGTCTCTCATTAAACCACAACACAACTTTTGTCCTAAATACAAATTGTCTAAAATACCAAAATAACATTTTGCCTACCAAACATCAAACAAGACAAAACATTGTTCAATATCTTCAAAGTTTTTGATGTTCTGTTCTGTCCACTACTTACCTTTTAGCAGATCAAATGCACCCTTAGACCCTGTTTTGATAAACAACTTAACCAAACGGTTATAGCACAATGGCTTATCATATAAATGTTTATGTATTAGTTATTTCCATTACAAAAGATAAAATATATTTAAATTGTTTTAATATAAGCTATAAACTGTTTTCATAAGCTATCCTGGAGTGCTAATAAAAATAAGCTGAAAACAGCTTATGAAAATAAGCTATTTTCATATAAGCTTATGAACTGAATACAGCTTATGTCAGTAGATAAGCTCAAATAAATCAATCCAAATAGGCTCATATCTTACAAAGCAAGAGGGAAGCAAACTAGTTTCAAATGGTCACAACATTGTTTGAGAATGCAAGCAAGCATGAAGACGTAACTCTCTGCCTGCTTCCAGACATTGATACACTAAATTGTGCAAGAATGGTTTTACTTGTTAGTTCTTCCAGTTAGTATTTTGATGAAATAATGATAAACAATCTTAGTTATTTTTTTCATTGAATATTAGTTTTAGTGGCTATTTTTTGTCCTTAGGAAATGTGCAACTAGGTCTTATGCTGAGTAACTTGTTTGAATGTCATTATATTACTCAAACAATATTAGGATTTTTTTCTCTTAATTTTATAAGTTTAGCTGTATGATTTTCAAGGTCAAACTGTGTGCGTCCATTCGCACCAGAATTGGAGCATGTTTGTGGGAGGCCACTAGGACTGAAGTTTGATAAAAAAAGTGGAGATCTGTACATAGCCGATGCCTACCTCGGCCTCAAAGTTGTAGGACCTGCGGGGGGTTTGGCCACCCAGGTAGCTACAGAAGCTGAAGGCCAGCCTTTTCATTTCACCAATGACATGGACATCAGTGAAGATGAAGATGTGATTTACTTCACTGATTCAAGCACAGTCTACCGGAGAAGGTAACTTCACCACTAAACCTTACCTCCTTTTTTGTGTCTCTACATTTTGTAAAACAACATTGCTATTGTGCACGAAATTTTTGGACAAAATACGCTTCAGGACATCATTTGTTGCTTGTGTGCAAAGTGTGATTTGTAGACTTCAGCATTTTTCCTAAACAAACAATCCTTATGATGTTACACTGTCACTTCAGAGTATGAACTGAATTTAAAAATTGATTCTTGCATCTTAGTTCACTGAAATTGATATTCCTTTGTTAAGATATTCTGGTTTTCCGTTTTTTGAATGATCAACCATGTGGTGAGAGTGAAATTTTTCAGAGTAGGAATCACTTGTTTATGTCAAAATCAAAACTTAATCACTTGTTTAAGAGAAAACTTTGTTTTTCTCTTGGACATTTGTAGATATCTTTTGCTGTTCTATTTGTTGAGAAATTTTTTGACCTATATGTTGGTTACTTTTATTTGCAGGCAATTTATGCTTGTACTTCTCAGTGGAGACAAGAGTGGGAGGTTAATGAAATATGATAAGTCGACAAAAGAGGTGAAGGTCTTATTAAGTGGCCTTGCTTTTCCCAATGGCGTTGCTTTAAACAAAGATGGTTCATTTCTTCTGGTAGCTGAAACTTCGACTTGCAGGATTCTGAGGCTTTGGCTTCATGGACCAAAAGCTGGCCAAGTCGATACTTTTGCCATTCTTCCAGGTTTTCCAGACAATGTAAGGAGAAATTCAGAAGGGCAATTTTGGGTTGCTTTGCATGCCAAAGAAACTCCTTTTGCAAAGTGGATGTCTTCCAATCTGTGGGCTGGTAAAGCATTGTCAAAGCTTGGAAACTTCAAGTGGTTGCATGCGTCGTTGGCGATGAAGCCTCATGCTGCAGCTATAAAGTTGAGTGATGAAGGGGAAATATTAGAAGTCCTGGAAGATTGTGAAGGGAAGACCTTGAAGTTCATCAGTGAAATTGAAGAGAAAGATGGAAAACTTTGGATGGCATCAGTGTTAATGCCTTATATTGGTGTTTATAGTTTATGAGAATGCAATATACTATATTAGTGTTTATACTGGTGTTGCTAGCACTTATCTTTGAATTATCTTTAAACTTAGTTTGGATTAAGTTTTAACTTAGTAGAGTTAATTAAGTTTCTTGTTTTTTTTTTCTTCTTTATTACAAGTTTCTAGTTTTTGTCTTACGAAAAAAGTGCTAATAAAGTTTATTGATGTTTATGGGAGAGTTAAATTAGAGGCATTCGGAAGTAATTGAGATTTAGAAATTAATATTAACTTGTAAAGTGATCGATAAGGAAATTATTGTTTGAAAAATTAGTCATCATAAATGTTTTTTTTGTTACTAAGGGAAAAATTGTAAAACTGACATCAAAGTCTCTTAGTGATTATGAACGTTTAACTCATTGCTGCTTTCGATGGGAAAGCGGAAGAGAGATCCTAGTGTGGATAAGGCTAGTGACGTGGGTGACTCAAACATGAGGGGAAGATCGTTGGAATTCAAGTCTCTTATATCTAAAGCCTTAAAATCTTAGATGAAGGTGTGGTGTCAAAGTCTCTTAGGGATCCTAGATGTTTAACTCGTTCACGTTGCCGGCGCTCCCCGAACTCCCCAACACCAATGATATTTGAACAGTGCAACTTTTTCTACATCAATTCAGAACTTCATTTTTCCTACATTTCTCTCTTCTTGTCACGTTATTAAACTATGGTATTATCGTTTTTTCTATGTCTTTCTCTTAATTTAAAGGTGTATACACCCACATGAAGAAGTGTACAAAAAACATTTTCAAAAAAATTAATAAATTAATTGTCACTCAGATATCTCATATTCAATTGAATAAAAAAAAAATCTGATATTCAATGTCTTTTAGTGAACATGTTTGTATCCATCAAGTTTAGTTGAATATGTACTCTTCACCCAATCATTCAATGTCATGTCATATTTAAAAGTTAGACAAATTATACCTACAAGACACTTATACTCAACCAAACCACGAGATATCTACGAATTTATCTACTAGTGTTTTTAAAAAATTGTATATTCATCGTGTTTTTAAAAAATTGTATATTCATCATATTTTGAAAGTTAAAATTTATTTTTTTTCAATACAAACTTTCTCTCTTATAATTCTTATTTTTTAAGTTTCTCAATTTATGAGTTAAAGTTTGGTCAAAAAAGAAAAACCTTGTGACTTAAAGCACAAGTTAACAACATCACATGAAATTTAATCATTTGATGCCACATATTATCTTAGAATTTTTTTTTGTTTTTGAAGGGATCATATCCTATAAAGTTGTTGATGGCGTTATTGAATTTTTCTCCGTAGGACCCTCATGGTGCACCCTCGTGCACGCATGTTTCAAATAAATCCAGAAACAAACTTACACTCTTCATTTGCTGACTTCACCACTTCCACTTTTCCTCCACTCATCTAAACAAACATGAATTCTAAGATAATTGCTTCTGCAACTTTTCTGGCACTCTTCGCCATTATCTTCACCTCATTCAATCCACAAAATTTCTTTTCACCAGTTCCCATTCCTGGATCGAAGAATAACCTCCATGCTGCTAAGTTACTAAACGTCACCGGAGCCGTTGGGCCGGAGAGTCTTGTTTTCGATAGTCATGGTGAAGGTCCATACACCGGTGTGGCCGATGGTCGGATTTTGAAGTGGGAAGGGAAGGAACGTGGTTGGACTGAATTTGCTGTCACAAGTTCCAATAGGTAATATTACCCGCTCTCTTTCACAATGAGTTTAGTTTTTGAAATTTATACTATAGGGATTTCTTGTCGCAGGAGTTGGAACTTATACATGCTTATTATGTTCAGTTATCTACAATTCCTCTTGACTATAGGGTTATCTATAATGTATGTATATTAGTAAATTAATAAATGTAAACTTAATTTCACTCTAAACAACATGGTATGATACGGTTGGTAGATAGCTAGGTCTCCTATGTGGCAAGGGGAGGGTCCTAGGTATCGAAGAACATCTCTCGAGAAATGTCAACCCCTTAAATACTTTGACGAGTTAGTCTCTAACTATAGTATAGATCGTGGATACATGGGTTCATGCTTAATTTTACTTTTTTTTACTTCACTTGTCGTATTTTAAGATACTAAAGAGTTAGGACCAATGTTGTGAGCTAAATATTCCCTTGAAGAAAGGTAATTTGCACTTTGCAGCATTAATTGTTGAGTGATTAACTAACAAATATGCAGTTTATGAAGAATGATATAAAATTACACTGGGTTGTGAAACTAAATGATATTTTTCAACTAATCTGAACACGAGGGCATGGAGATGGAGGGGAATTGTACTTTACAAAGCATTATTAACATTTCAAACCTTCTGATTCTATGTTGTGAAAACTAGAGACTTTCTCTAACAAACTGATCATTATGCTCCATTATTACCCTTCTGATTTTTCACTTAATTTCAAACTGATCATTATGCCTTGATGGAAATCCAGCCTGGTAGGTTTTGCATGATGTGCAGAAAGGTCGTATACTGATTATTTTGTTTGAATGCCATGACATTACTCTAACTCATAGCTACATTAGGATTTTCTTATGAGTTTAATAAATTTTGTTGTATGATTTGCAAGGTCGGACTGTGTGCGTCCATTCGCACCGGAGCTGGAGCATGTTTGTGGGAGGCCACTAGGACTAAAGTTTGATAAGAAAAATGGAGATCTGTATATTGCTGATGCCTACCTTGGCCTCAATGTAGTAGGACCTGCAGGGGGTTTGGCCACTCAGTTAGCAACAGAAGCTGAAGGCCTGCCCTTTCACTTCACCAATGACATGGATATCAGTGAAGATGTGATTTACTTTACTGATTCAAGCTCAGTTTACCAGAGAAGGTAACTTCACCACTAAACATCACCTCTTTTCTATAATCAACGCAGTCTGCATTTTGTAAAACATTATTATTGAGTACGAACACTTTATACTGCTTTCAATTTTGATCACTTTTGTTGGTCACTTTTGTCTGCAGGCAACATATGCTTGTAACTCTTAGTGGAGACAAGACTGGACGGTTAATGAAATACGATAAGTCGACAAAAGAAGTAAAAGTCTTATTAAGAGACCTTTTTTTCCCCAATGGTGTTGCTTTAAGCAAAGATGGTTCATTTCTTCTGGTAGCTGAAACCTCGATTTGCAGGATTTTGAGGCTTTGGCTTCATGGACCTAATGTTGGCCAAGTCGATACTTTTGCTGTTCTTCCAGGTTTTCCCGACAATATAAGGAGAAATTCTGAAGGGCAGTTTTGGGTTGCTTTGCATTCCAAAAGAACTCCTTTTACTAAGTGGATATCCTCTAATCTATGGGCTCGTGAAGCATTGTTAAAGCGTAGAAACTTCAAGTGGTTGCAAGCGTTGTTGGCGACGAAGCCTCATGCTGTAGCTATAAAGCTTAGTGATGAAGGGGAAATATTAGAAAGCCTTGAAGATTGTGAAGGGAAGAGCTTGAAGTTCATCAGTGAAATTGAAGAGAAAGATGGAAAACTTTGGATGGCATCAGTGTTAATGCCTTACATTGGTGTTTATAGTTTATGAGAATGCAAATATTATATTAGTATTGCTAGCAATCATTTTGAATTATCTTTAGAGTTATTTGGATTAACTTTTAACTTACGAGAGTTAATTAAGTTTCTAGTTCTTGTCTTACGAAAAATTGGTAATAAAGATTATTGATGTTTATGGAGGATCTAATTGAGAGACCTACGGAAGTAACCGAGATATGGAAGTTCATTTTAACTTATAAAGTTGTAAGAAAAGTTTGTTTGCAAAATTAGTTATTGTAAAAAAACGGAAAAATTGTACTCATTCCAATTACATTTATAAACAACTTTTGCTTTTTTAGGTTCATTAAATAACTAATGTATCTAGAATATAATATAATCTAAATACATCACTGATTTCTCTCCAAAAAAAAAATACATCACTGATTTACAATACACATCAACAACCAAACCTTATTCCACAAAGTGGGTTCGGCTACATGGATCAAATGACGCTATAGTGTTCTATCATAAACCAAATTTGGATCCAACTCGTTGACCTCTAAATCTTTTCTAATGGTTTCTCTAATAGTTTTCCTAGATTTTCTTCTACCTCTTCTAACTTGACTCTCCTCCATTTGATATACCCTTCTTACGATGGCCTTCGTCTTCTCTCTACATGCCCAAACCATCTAAGCCTATTTTCTACCAACTTTTCTATTATAGTTGCTACCCCTACTCTCTCTAATGGTGTCATTCATAATCCTATCATGTCTAGTCTTATCACTCATCCAACGCAACATCCTCATCTCTGCTACACTTACTTGATTCTCGTGTTGACTCTTAACCGCCAACATTTTGTACCATAAAACATCGACGGTCTGATTGTTGTCTGATAGAACTTTTCTTTCAACTTAAGTGGTACTTTCTTGTCGCACATAACACCTGAGGCTCTTCTCCATTTCAACCACCCAGCTTGAATACGATGGTTTACATCTGCTTATATTTCTCCGTCATTTTGTTATGGAAAAATCTTCGGTAGCCTCTTCCTACGTCGTCACACTAGTCGAAGCTCCCTCATACATATCTTTGATAACTCTAATATAGGCAATCCTAACCCCTTTCTTCTCGAGGGCTTTCCACAAAATCTCTCTAGGAACTCTATCATACGCCTTCTCCAAATCAATGAAAACTAAGTGTAAGTCTTTTTTATCCGTCCGTTATCGTTCCATCACGCGTCGAAGTAAGTAGATCGCTTCCATAGTCGACCTTCCAGGCATAAAACCAAATTGGTTATCCGTCACTTGAGTCTCCTTTCTTAGCTTTTGTTCAATCACCATTTCTCATAACTTCATAGTATGACTCATTAGCTTAATTTCCCTATAATTCGCGCAATTTTGTATACCCTTTGTTCTTATAGATTGGAACCTATTGTATGAGAATTGAGTTCTTTAAATATCATTGTTGAATTCAATATATGGTTTTTTTTATATAAAAAAAAAAACAATCTATTGAATTAAGCCTGAGATATTGGAAAATAAACTTGAATTATTGTTATTAGCATGAGGTCTGAGACAAACACAAGATGTTAAGGAAAATAATAAACGATACTTTGTACAAGAATTTGTTACCAACTAACCAATTGATTGGTACTAGAGAATAAAAGAGTGTCCTTTCAAACTAATTAGAGAAAGACATTTAAAAAGTGGTAAAGGATAATGTGTGAACTTTTCTTTGCTAAAAGAAAACGTGTGAACTTAACAACTATAGAAGTCTACGACTTAACAAAAATATTGGTAAGTTAATCATGTATTCTGCATTTCCTAATTGTTTCTTGAAATCGAGTTTCTCAACCGCGGAAGTACATAGTACTGATTTGTCTCTTTTGCCCTTGCTTAAGTCTCATCACTCATTTCAGATCCTTTTTTATATTTGACAATCCTTCATCTACCTGCAAAATCTGTGCGAAATTTCACTGCCGATTGTTGTCCGCATGATTTTTTTTGTTGCTGTGTAGTTCTTTTTTCATGTTGCAGAGATCTTAATAAACAAGGTTGAAGAAGACACTATTTTGGAAGAAAACGAGTGGTTTTTGGATTGCTCCAGGCCCATAAAAAAGTCTAACTTAGTGGCCCAATAGTTTTTTAAAAAAAATCTATATAATTGTATAATTAATAATGAAACGTAAAATTTAATAACTAACTAAAAATATGGTGAAATCTCTTTCAATAAATTAAATTTGTTTTTAATGCATCATATGAGAGACCCATTTTGGTCATTTACACAAAGAAAAGCAATTTTGACACAAAATATCCAAACAATATCTTTCACACAAATCACTTCTATTATAAAGGTATGCAAACATAAATCACTTTTCATTCAACTCACTTTTAACCAAAATCAATTTTGTAAAATCAATTCACCTAAACTCAATTTTCGTCACCGCATAACCAAACACACGCTAAGAGATTAAAGAAATTTATGTGTTGAATGTCCAGATTAACATAACAATTAACATACTAACATTTATCATTAAAAAAAATCTACATATTTATTAATTTTATACAACATCCATTTTACCCTCAAACACTATACTAATCCTGTTTAAATTTTATAGATTCTTATGATTAATTATATGATCTCTACTACAACAAAACACTGATTAAGATGATTTTTTAACACTGATTTTCACAATTATTAATATAGTATTACATGTCAATGGTATCACATTATTAGAAAAAACATAAGGGATTCTAATAAATAATAATAAAAATAAAAATCCTTCAAAAATTAAATAAATAAAACTCCAAACTGAGTACGGTTGAAACACTATTAGTGGGAGTAGTTGATATTAATAAAGAATTGAAAAAAAAATAAGATGACAATTTATAAACAATTTGTAGAACAATTAATAATGAAAGAAATGGTAAATACAATTATTTAGTGAAAACTTACATAATTAAATAACCAATCAATGCTCATTTAAACCTCTCCAAATCTTTTTGTTATGATTGCAAATCTCTTTTTTACCTTTCTTTATTTTAAATTATAAAATAGGGTCATGCTAACCGGTGTCCCCGGGGCACTGGTTAAGCATACAAAAAAAGGAATTTATTACCATAAAAGGAAACTTTGTTAACTTATTTATGGATTAATTACACAGTTTTCAATGCAATAATTACTATATAAATTCCTTTTTTAGTATCCTTAACCAGTGCCCCGGGCACCGGTTAGCATTTCCCTATAAAATAATGTATAAAAGTCAAAAGCTAGTTAAAATAAGAAACTATAAACTAGTGAAAGAAGCTTGTTACCAACCACATTTAACTTTTAATAAACAAACTTATAACTAGCTAGTTAATAAGCTATAAGCTAATTTATTGATTTTACCAAACATAGTCTTAGTTTCAAAATATCCATTTTGCTTGGCATTATTTATTTTGAAATAATGTATCCTTAAAATTAAATAACAGTTAATACTTTACCCTGGAAATCGAGTATTCCATTTTTTTTCTACCCACATCATATGACCAACGTATATACTATCTTTTGTTATTAAAAGAAAAACTTATAACTCTATCAGCAGCACAAAACAAGAGAGTTTGGTGCACATATATATCAGTGGTTCAAAATTCTCCCCTATAACTCTATCTTCAATCGTGGATATGAGGCCACAACTGCACCTTACGGCGGCCGTCGTGGCAGTTTTCATGACTGCATGGTTAGCATACAACCATGGAGTTACACCATCCAAGGATGTCACAGAAACATCAACCTTCGGAGTTTCCGATGTTTGGCAGTACCAAAATATGGTTCCTATTGATAACGGCGCCGTTGGACCGGAAAGTATCGCCTTCGATCCTAACGGTGAAGGACCTTATACCGGAGTTTCCGATGGACACATCATCAAATGGCACCGTCATGAGAACCGTTGGGTGGACTTTGCCGTCACTTCTTCTTCACACAGGTTAACACTCTCAACCAACCTCTTTTCTTTGTCACACTATCTATATGCTCCACGTGTATTCCTTTGTTCATGCAAAATGTGTTATTGGTAGAAAATCAACACTGTACTTCAGATTCTTATAGGATGGACTATTAAATATTAATGGAAGATGGATGTTGGTGTGAGAAATTTAATTCCAGAAAACTTCTCTTCATTAAAATGTATTCAGGGAGGGTCAGGGTACATACATAAATTAAAAAGAACAGATAAATATAAAGTATTTTTTTTAATTTATATACTTCATAATATAATAAGTATATCAAATCACTTTTTAATCTAAAACAAAAATATTAACACTCATTTTTTAAAGTTTATTAATTTTTGAGATGAAATGGTTATCCTATCCTACTAGTATTTAGAAATCATTTTTATTTGAAATTGTGATGAAGCAAGGTTTGCCTCCAAACAAAACGTTGATTCCTACGAACACATATTTGATCCCACTAACACGCAATTTTCAAGTACAAGTGATCTGTTTCTTTGCTTGTCCGGTGAAATAATTCAATTCAAGCATTTCCTATAGTATAAGACTATTTATAGATCTGGTTCAATTAATGTCTTAAAATACTAATCTCACACGAATGAGTTTGTTAATATATAGTTGAATGTGATTTAAGTTATATTTTAAGATTTAACATGATATTTAGAGAGTATGATTAGATATAAGATATCATGCTTAAATTAATAAAAATATTTTTCGTAAGAAAAGATAAAAATGTTTAACACAAAGCACACAATCTAAATTAATAAGAATAGTTATACCCAAAAAAAAATCTTGTTTACTTGGGTAGATATGTTTGGTAGGCTTAAAAAGTTTCCTTTCTATCCGTATGATATTTTAGTTAAATTATTTATTTAAAAAAAAAAAAAAAAGCTTTAGCCTTGTCTCTTCAAGTGATAACTATGTTTGACTGTGATTTAAATTAAGCCAAAATTTTAATTAAAATCACATCAAAAGATATTTAATTGGTGACCTTTAGGTCAAAATTTAATTGGTTCAATCAGTTTAACTTTGGATGATAAATAGATAAACATGTAAAACTTGTTGAAAAGGAAAAAAAGAATATTTTTCTCTTGAAAGAAAACGTGTAAAACTTATTGAAAAGGAAAAAAAAAATATAATATGAAAAATCAATTCCAACATCGAATTAATGAAAAAGGATGATATTAAGAGGTTGTTTGCGTGTGGGCAAGGGATGGAGATTATTGGCGGGGCTACAAGAAGTAAGAAGATAGAATGAATTTTGGCAATATGTAGGTTTAAAAGAAAAAAATGGCAAGGACTTGTTTGCGTGCAAAACACTGATGGGAATATAAGGAAGGATTTTTAGTTGAGAAAGGCAATTACGGGAGCAAGAGAGAAAACGTGGGTGGGGCCAAATTGAAGTGTTATTTGCATTTTTTTTCTTTACTAGTTTGTTTTATTCTATCATAAGTTGCATTGAAATGAAAGAAAACCTTCAAATTGGCTTCTGAAAGCGACAAAATTGACAACCGGATTCGAATTCCGTTGGTCATGTTTGGATTGCCGTGACTTGACAAAATCACAATAAGTCATTGCAATTTTAACCAAAGTTATAAATACTATACACTAAGTTGAAGTTATTAGTTGAGCGTTTAGCTGAAAATTTGAGATCGGTCAATAGCTAAAGGAGTATTTTGTATACCAACTCAATTTGTGTTGACGCAGAGTTAAAACCTCTCTAAGTCAGAAAACCTCCTTGGAAATGAATCTCGTAACCAACATTAATGGTTTAAAGACCTAACACATATCCTAGGAAGACTTCAAAATTTGTCTGGTGCACGACAAGACACTCACTCCCTCTGCTTTGACATACCCCAATCTAATAGGCGACTATTTTTCAAATTTAAGATTTTTAATCGCAATTGCCAAGATGTTCAATAAAAGACGAAACTAACATAACGAAAGCTAAATGGGTTCCAAGGACTGACAACCCTTCAGGTATAGGCTCCTCCCTGGCTTTTGGCGCAACACAAGCCATTACTCCAGAACCGGTTCTTGTGGAAGAGGAAAGGGAAAGAAATGCTGAACTTCAGCATGATATACATGTTTTCGGCCATAAAGAAACAGAAACAGCAACGGCTTCATTGCGAATTGAAACAATTCAGAACCAAGGGGAAGCAATTCCGATCCAAGAAGAAACACATGATGCGCAGGAGGAAGCAGTTCCTGTCAGATCAGAGGCAGTGCCCACGGTTTTACCGACTCCTATGGTAACCTCTCATATTCCTGTACTCCAAAAGAATAATTCTAGTATGCCTCTTGAGAATGTTTTCGATGAGATAATTGAAAATAATATCAAGGGGGATTATATGCCTGTTTTATCTCCCGTAAAAAATACACATCTTGATATCAGTAGCATTGTGGCCCCGGATAATTGCTAAGATTGATCTGGTGCTGCAGAAGGACTTAAACTTTATGCAGACTTGGTTGGCAAAGGCAGCAGAGACCGAAACACCATTTATAGAGGTTGTTTCCAAGTCACAGAAAAAAAAAGAATTTACAGACTTTACAG
>Ga0315915_1000415_pt1 | contig 42606 bp, 34 predicted proteins | sample MpolbnodulesMG_FD_207738 | JGI IMG/M metagenome (GOLD analysis project Ga0315915, IMG submission 207738) | Medicago polymorpha root nodule microbial communities from Los Angeles, California, United States - branched nodules | ecosystem: Host-associated > Plants > Roots > Nodule | place: USA... | reverse complement strand
AATTCATAAAAAAAAATCTAAACTAATCCTAACGATTCTACAACAATTCATCAAAACCTAAACTAATCCTAAAAATTCTACCACAATTTCCTAACAATTCTACAACAATATTAGATTCAACTCTAATCTAACATCAAATCATAAAATTAACAAAACCTCTATAATCGAAAATTAACCAAAAAAACTAACAATTCAATCACAAAAAACCAATGCAATAGGATTCAAAACACTTACTTGATTTTGTGCTTGAAATTGGCTTGGAATGACTTATGCTTGCTGAAAATCGCACCTAAGAATTCCAAAAACACAACAATGGAGTTTTGGAAACTCCTTTGTCTGTTTTGTTCTTATAATAGATCATCGACAGTTAACTGCCGAAGGAACCTCGGCAGTTAACTGCCGCCGGTTCCCTTCTTCGGCAGTTAACTGTCGCCTGGACATTTCGGTATTCTACTGGTGTTTTTCAGCCTTTTAAGAAGTGTCAACAACAGATTTCATTGAATTTGGTATGCAAATTTGAAATATATAAATGAAACCATTTCCACCGAGTCATGTGCACAATTTGTTTTTCTTTTGGCTCGTTCAACCATTATGTTAGATATTAAAATAAATGCTAGATGTTTAATTGAATCTTCTACTTTTGATCAACAGATATATAATGTATTTTTGAATAATGTCCTTTTAACTTACATCGAGAGTTGTCCTTCAAAAAAAAAAACTTACATCGAGATTTGTATTATGAATCTCCTTTGTGTAGCCTTAGTTTTCATTGAAGGTTATACTTTATTGTTGGGGAAGCCTCTTCTTCATATTTTTCAAATCAATCCACTTATCCTAGAATTCTTGCAAAATATATTTTTCAAATATGTCATAATTTCCTAGAATAAGGCTAGAATTCATATTTTTTAAATCAATCCACTAGCCCTATCGCTCGTGGTCTTACAGTCCACTTCCGAAACATGTTTACTTTCCAAATCAATCCACTTATCCTAGAATTCTTGCGATTTGTAATGCTTGAATGAATTGAAACGCATCTGTCAGACCATCAAATCATGATATTGAAGGACGTCGTTTGTGACGCCTTCCTCACTCTCCAACTACTCCTCCTTAACGCCTATAAATATCAATGTACATGTTGTTTCCACCTAAAATTATCTTACCATTTGCTCTCTTACCGACCTTAACGTCAAAGTGCTTACATGTGCCACTCTCAACATCTAAGATTAACATAACACCCAAGCAATTAAAAACTTTTTAATTAAAAATTATAACTATGCACGAGATGATATTTAAATTCATGATTAAACATGACAGATATTTGTAACAACTCTTTTTATTGACAAAATTTGTAACAATTCTTGTTGGCTATTAACCAATTGTATGATCGATTCATATAATTTGATTTGTATTGTAATATGATTGTTAAAATACATAAATATTGTATGAATTAAATTTTGTTGAAACTTTATATGTGATAACATGTACAATTCATAATTATTGTGTACCAAAAAAATTAACAAAAAGAATTTAGTTTATACACAGTGTAAGTTTAAAAATATATTTATATATATACTGTCCAATCATGCACACTAGTCACCGCATGGATAATTGTTTAGATGCATTTTTATCTTTTTCAATGACATCAATAATATAATATTTTAATAAACATTTTTGTCTAAAGGTATAATTGGAAGAGTGAACAATTTAGTCCAAAATCTCCTATTTTCTTTATGAGAAATAATATTTGAATATCTATTTTGCAACAACTATTTTTACAACCCTATGTGTATAGGGTATTTTTGTAAAAGCAAAAGGGAAAAAAAGCCCCAAAACACCATGTCAATATGTCATAGGGGTATGCATTTATATGTTGTTGGAAAAGTTGCCACAAAATAGATGTCAATATATCATAACTCTTCCTTTATATATTGTTATAGATATATTTTAATCTTTTAATTTCACTAATTTGTATGAAAAATAAAAAATGTATTTATTAAAAACATTACATTAACGTTGATATTTTATCATATCGATTTGTTCGTATTGGTACATAAAATTTTGCTTCCTCGTGAATATGCAAATAAAATATATAATGATTGCGATGCAAATATGTACGAATGCAAATATGTTATATGATATGTGCGAATGCACAAGTTTTTTGATAGTTTGTCATTAAATTTAGTGATGGTAGAATCAAATATTTTTCCTTTACAATCAGGATTTTTTTTTAGTAGTCTAAATTGCCCCCTTTATTTTATTTTTTTAGGAAGTTCTTTTTTAACTGAATCAACAGGAGGACATGCATTGGGAAGAACCACAGACATCCCAACTAGGTTGGCACCACGAGAAACCTTCGTCATTTGCTGCCAACCTCATAAAATAAATATTGTTAAAAAAGTATAAAAGCTTGTACCGGGGGGGCTAGGCATGACCCTCAGAGTAAAAGAAAAGAAAACAAGAAAAGCTAAGGAAAGCAATACATGGGCAATTCAAAAAGGTCCTCCTTAAGGAAATCAACTAAGTTAGTTGACCACCAAGAGCCTGGACAGAGTGACCATGGTTGGAAAGCTTGTCTATGCACCCATTTCCCTCACGAATAATATGCGATGAAATAACCTAAACACCAAAATGAAGACAATTATGCCATATGTAACGGAGACGAATATGAACAAAGTTAGTCTTGAAAACAGTTACAACACTAGTAGAGTCGCTTTCCATCCAAACGTTTGACCAAACGTTACGAGTAGCATACACCATGGTGATAAGATACTCATAAATCTCCGACTCAAAAACTGATAACTCGCCTAGGGTACTCACAAAACAGCTCAATAAAGTACAAATGGACAATAAGACAGCCCTGACGACGAAGATAATCATCGGTTGGCATCTTGCGGTGCATTAGCCTCCAAAAAATTAAAAGAATGAGAAGGATGATTACAAAGTCTCCAATTGGAGGCCGCCCAGTCAACGTATAAGGGAGAAGGGTGCAAAAAAGTAAAAGCATCCTTCGCAATCAACAAACCTGTTTGACGGGGGAGGATGGATCAATATAATCCTCGAAGCCTAAGTTGCAACTGTGGTATTAGATAACACGAAAGCTGGCATTTCTAGCATGTTGTTGACGATAGCCATATTCAAAGTACTAGCAAAACCCGAAAAATAATCCTGACGCACCTGAAGAGTATCTATCATAGGAGCACCTAGCCAATCATTAGTCCAAAAGTTTATGTTGTCACCATTACCCACAATCCACATAGAATTTTCCATGACCTTTCCAATTTGAGACTTAATCCCAGACCAAAACCAAATAGAAGATCAATAATAATGAGAAACCAACTGCCCATTAGAGAAGAAACGGTTGAGGAGAAGCTTAGACCATTGAGAATTCCCATAAAGTAACTTCCAAGTAATTTTGAACTTTTTTTTTAAGAAGTCAAAATGGAATATATTAACCAAATTAAGGAAGTCATTTCAACACAAGATGTGTCACAGATAGACTAAAGAGGGTTTACAATGTTATAGTTCAAAATCGAAAACAAAATGAAGAAGAAAAAAAACAAGCTATTGATTTCAAGCCACTACAAAGGATTAAGTCACTCATAGTGATAGTCAAAAACAAATGTTGTGTGACTCGCTTTCAACCAACAAAAACATTGAAGCTTAATTTTGTCACGTAAAGACTTTAAATTTTCTTCCTTATACTGAAAAGTACACATGTTTCTTTCCTTCTAAATGACTTAAAAAACCAAAATAAGTCCCTTTAAATATGACGCTCATGCCTAGTCTTCATCAATAATTACTATCTTTTCACAGGGGCAAAATTATATTTCATGGTTTTTTCAGTACAAGTAAAAAGACAAGACTCAAAATCGAGATTCCAATTTAAGCTTCGTTATTACTCATCTTTGAATAAGGTAAATGTAAACTTTTTTGTAAATATTGTTTGAGCACTAAATTCTTATGTGCTTTAGACCTTTTTTTGAAGAATAAAAAACGGAATATATTAACATTGATAGAGTAGTATCAAGAAAGCCACTAATAATTACAAGTTGTCAACAAAAAATTATACAAAATGGTTAGCTAATACCCAAACACATGAACGAGTTCGACCCCAACCTTTGAAAGCCATAAACAAATTTGGTCTTATGTGCCTTAGAATTATCATCATTCTTTTCCCCCTAATTTAATATATATATACACACACACACACCTAGAAACACTAAGGTGAAATTTAACAAGCTACACTTGCCTAAAAATACTAAGGTGTAAGTTAGCAACCTACATCCACTTAATTATGAGTAGTGATATTTTGACAACCATTTTGGTACAACCTTTGAGACAACTTTGTTGTTCTCTCTTCTCATTGGTCAAAAACAACAGAGAGAGAGAAAAAGAAAGAGAGAGAATAAAAACATAATGCGAGCATGAGAGAGAAAGTTGTACAAAAGTTGTACCAAATTGGTTTTACAAATACCATTTCTCCTTAATTATATACACTCATTTTTATAAATTTTATCAAATTGTTTACACTCACCTCACTAATTTACATCCACTTTCATCATTTCAAATATTGTTTTCTTAAAAGTTCGTCTCTATTACATGTTTTGTACCTCAAGCATGTCATTGTCTTTTTTTTTTTAAGGATCTTCCTTAAGATAGTTACAAAACTGCTCTTCTATTTAAATTTAATTAGAATAGAAACAAAAACGTGTTTTAGTTAAATATAAGTAGGTGTACATTGCTAATTTACATCTCAGTGTTTTTAGGTTGGTGTAAACTAGCAACTCTATATATAATCAGACATAGAAAACAAATAGGAAAAATATTCCCTAAAAAAATAAGGAAAATATATTTTCTTCAAAAAAATATGTATATACTAAGAGCAATGATATTTTTACATCCATTTCATTTTATGATAACTTTATTTTTCTCTCTTTTTATTGATCATAAACAATGAAGAGAAAAAAAAAGAAAGGTTAAATATGTTTTTGGTCCCTATAAATATACCAACTTTTCGTTTTAGTCGCTCTAAAATTTTCCTTCAACTTTTAATCCTTATAAAATTTTCAATCGCTACTTCTGGTCCCTATTTTAAAGTTAATTTTTGTATTTTTTTTTAATGAAATTGTGCAGAAATGTGTAGAATATTGTAAAATAAATTCAAAAAAAAAATAATTTTTTTAACAAAATATAAATTAAATATGAATTTTTAATCGTCAATAATATAAAAATTCATATTAAATTCATATTTTGTAAAAAATTCTAATTTTTTTTGAGAGATTCTTATAATATTATGAATTTTTCTGAAAAATTTTATTAAAAAAATATGGACCAAAAGTGAAGATGAAATTTTTTTTAGGAACTAAAAATTGAAGAATATTTTTAGGGAACTAAAACGAAAAAATTAACATATTTATATAGGGGACAAAAACATATTTAAGCCAAATAAAAAATATCATTTCACATAAAATTAGGAAAAAGATGGAATTGAATCCCAAATATCTCGGGTTGGGTTAATTGAATTGATCACAAACAAACAAAACATTCTCTCATTGCCGTTTCTTTCCCTCCTCGTTGGTACGTTTGGTTCCACCAAAACCTGCAATAACTCTTCACATTCTCTCTTTTTGCTTTTCATCACCGTTGATTCCTTCATCTCTGATCACTGTCATAATGGAGCCGAGTAAAAAAGACTTGGTTAGATTGGTTTTTTCATGGTCACTTCAAGATATACTCAATGATGATCTTTTTCGTGACAAGGTTTTTTTTTTTTACTCTTCTCTCTTACCCTTTTTAATTTACTCTTAGTACTACTAGTTTCAATCATCAAAATTTCATCTTGCAATTTTCATTGATCAGTTTCTCTGTTTCTCATGATGTGATTGTTTAACTGGGTGTTCATTACTGTTGAGTATTTTGATGATTTCATATATATGGTTTTTATGTTGTTACTTAGTGTAGTGTTGATGTAGCAGTAATTTGGTATGTTTGATAACATTTACCGTTTTTTATACTGATATTTGCACAGTGAAAGATTCAATTTTTATACTAAATACTTGATGAAGTGGATTGGAATATGTAATAAGGAAAGGACCTTGGTTTCTTTGTAGACAGTTAATTAGGGCTTCTAAGGGTTAGAAAAGGAAGTTATTTATCAATGTTGTCAAATATCAGCTATGGTGGATTGTGGTGACATACTTTTTGACAACCACCATGACCAATTTGTGATGGAAGTGCCATGATGTTTAATGGCGGCTTAAAATGATGGGTTTTTGTCTTTTGGCAATCCTCAATTGTCGATTGACAATTGGTAAAACTGACATACATGCAAAATTTTGAAAAATAGTAGTTGCACACGCCCTTTGGATTTCATGGATATATTCTTGAACGTTTGGTTTTTATACTTTGTTAGGGAGGGGGGTCGGAGGGGATCGGGGAAGGAAGAGTTTATTGTAAGCCCTCCTCCCCTTGGTTGGGAGTTTTTCTGAATAAGAGGGAAAGGGTGTTGCCATGTTGGTTTTTTTTCTTTTCAAAAAGCCTTCAAAGCTTTCTTTCCTCCATTGCTTTTTTTAGTTTCCCAAATTGGGGGTTTTAATTACCCCCCTTCCAGAAAAGGTGAGGTATCGCCGTCTCTTTCCCTTTCCTCCTAACCCCCAAACACAACCTTAGTGAAAAAAGGAACTTTTATTTATTTCAACTTGCATATACAGTTAGAAGCTTCTATGTGATATGTACTTGGCTTGATTGTGTACTCAATGTTCATTGCATTCTGGAAGTAACTGAAAAACTATAATTTATTCTATATCTTTTAAACAGGTGAGGCAAATTCCAAAGGCATTCTCGTCAGGAGGTCACTATCTCGACTCCTTTATTTCTCCTCTTATTGAAGAAACTCGCACAGAGTTATGCTCAAGCATTAAAATGGTGTCAAAAGCTCCAGCATGGGAAATAACTGATTTCGAACTCTCCAACGATTACGATGCTCCACTTGATTTGCTATACAAGATTGAAATCAAAACAGGTGCAAATAGTGACGGAGCTGGGGATATTTTTGAGCCTGAGACTGGACAACTCATTGCTTTGACTGATAGGAGACCAACATGTATCGATGATTTAAATACGCCTGGAAATTCCTATAGTATTGCTTCAATAAAAAGGGTTAGAAAGAAGGAATATACTGAAGATGTATACGAGGCTAAAATACTAGTCTCAAAGCCCATTGAATTAGAACAATATCGGCAAAAGGATGACACATACACATATGGTTTTGGTGTCTATCTTTGCAACATGACAACATTTATTCGTATATGGAATGTACTAAACTCAGATCCAGATGGCCCAAGCATCCATATCATCAAGCAACTGCTCCAACCTGATTCTGGTGTAAGCAAAGCGATTTATATACCTTGTAATATAACTATCTATTGTATGGAAGTTCAATTGTAGACGTAGCTAAATATTTTCATATTTTTTTCCTCCCTTTGTTATTCCTTACCTACTCATGGTAGCCTTATTGATTAGATCAATGCATTTACATACTTTAGTTTGTTTAATCTTCGTCAGGTTGGAGAAAACTGTGCTCAATGTTTCTCTAGTGAAAGACATTCTATTGATACATCAAAACTTGGTGCTGTCATCCGTTCATTTGATTTGAATGATGCTCAGGAAGAGGGTGTGTTAAGTTGTATAGCTGCAAGAGAATGTTCTCATAAGAATACAGTGAAATTGATTTGGGGACCTCCAGGGACGGGGAAAACTAAAACGGCTAGTTCATTATTATTTGCCCTTCTCAAAAGGAGATGCAGAACACTTACCTGTGCCCCAACTAATGTGGCAGTACTGGAATTGACATCTCGGTTTATAAGGCTAGTAATGAAGTCCCTTGATTATCTCACTTATGGTCTTGGAGACATAGTATTATTTGGTAACAGAAAGCGGATGAAGATTGACAATGATGATGATCTTTTTGATATATTTCTTGATTACCGTGCAAATATTCTTTCCAAGTGCTTTGCACCTTTGTCTGGTTGGAAACATCATTTAGAACTCGTGACATACTTACTTGAAAACCCTGAAAAACAGTATCATGAATATTTGAATTCCGACGTAAAGAGGGATTATGAGGTAGACAACTATGATTGTTTGAAAGAAGAGAAGGAACTACTTGCTATTGCAAATCAACAAGCAAATCAGGAGAAAAAGGATACCTATTCCCAGGATCCAAATGTTTGTAAGCAAAATGAGTGGAAGAGGATAGTTAATAAAACTTTAAGAGAAAACAGGTTGTGTTTTAAGGAGGGAAACAAAAGTAAATATGACAAACAAGAGAAGAAGGATTTTCTTTATTATGAGAATAGAATAAAAAGATTGACATTTCATGAGTTTGTCAAGAAAGAATTCAATTTCATCAGGACGCAGATGAGGACATTCGTTGTGCATATGTGTACTCATTTGCCAACTTCTTTTATTTCGTTAAGAGTGGTGAAAAGTTTGTTTGAATGCCTTGATTGGCTCAAAGTCTTTGAAACGGTGCTATCAAACAATTCCATTACTGAGCAAGGATTTAAACTTGCCCTTGCTACATCTTGTGATGATGAATGTAAAATAAGTTCCTGTAATTGGCAGTATAAGCTGGGAATGACCAGGAAAGAATGCCTTAAAAGACTGAAATCTCTTCGAGATTTGTTGATTCTTCCTGATTTTTTCGATGAATATTCAATTAAAAGTTTTTGTTTCAAAACATCTCGCATGATATTTTGTACTGCTTCAAGTTCCTCTAGATTGTACTCAGAAGGTCTTGATAGACTAGAAATGTTGGTTATCGATGAAGCTGCCCAACTGAAAGAATGTGAAGCAAATATACCTCTACAACTTCCCGGTCTTCGCCATGTTGTACTTATTGGAGACGAGAAACAGTTGCCTGCACTAGTCAAAAGTGAGGTGCGTTCCATTCTTGTTAGTTCTTGACTTCCAACTATCAAGCCTCTCTCTCTCTTTCTCTCTCTCTCTCTCATGTTCATTTCTAAAATTCGTGATCAAATTTTCAACATCCCGGGATTTTTTTGTTGCTAATATGCAGATTTGTGATAAGGCAGGATTTGGGAGGAGTTTGTTTGAAAGGCTCGTTCTTTTGGGTCATAGAAAACACCTTCTCAATGTTCAGTATCGAATGCATCCATCTATTAGCTTGTTTCCCAACATGCAATTTTATGACAATCAACTTGTGGATTCTCCAAGCGTCAAAGTGAAAAACTATGAGAAGCATTTTCTCAGTGCAGATATGTTTAAGTCCTTCTCTTTCATAGATGTTGCTTTTGGAGAGGATGAATTGGATGAAGGGAGTAGCCGTAGAAATATGGTGGAAGTAGCTGTGGTATCTGAGATTGTTCTTAACCTTTATAAAGGTAATGCGATCTAATATATGAAGATGAGTAAAAGCAAACAATCAGATTATAAATGCTTGTTATGAGTTGCTTGATTTGTACTATTAATCATAGTTTTTTTTTTCAACCATGCATTGAATCTTTGCAGAATCAGTTTCCAGAAAACAGACTGTTAGCGTTGGTGTCATATCACCATACAAAGCCCAAGTTGTTGCAATCCAAGATACACTTGACAAAAGGTTTGGTGGTGATGTCAATGACGGCTTTTCCGTGAAGGTTTCCACAGTTGATGGTTTCCAAGGGGGTGAAGAGGATGTGATAATAATATCCACTGTCAGACATAACAGCATGGGAGTCGTGGGATTCATTTCTAATATTCAAAGAACTAATGTTTCTCTAACAAGAGCAAGGTATGTGTTAGGAACCTTTTATGCCTTACAAGGGAGAATTCTCCTCAAATTACAAAGTTAGTAGAACCCTGCATTAGCATAACTTTAAGAGTTTTCTCCTCTTTTGGAGCAAAGGCTCCAATTTCGTCTCTAATAATAGGATACTCTCTCTCTCTCTCTCTCTCTCTCTCTCTCTCTCTCTATCTCTCTCAAGTCTCAACCTCTCCTCTTATTTATAGGCAATATGCTTCAACTATCTAAGCAAACTAACCTAACAAACTCCTTGACATCCAGTCTCTAACAGACACCTAACAATACAAATGTGAAATAAGAAACTCCTTGGATCCTTTGCTACCAACTCTTAGTTAAAGCTTCATACCTTTTGTCAACCAAACAAGCTTGTAGTATTTTCTTGAAGGTCTCACAGGGGATTTGCACAGCCCATAAACCTCCTTGAGCATCATACCCTTTGTCAATACCAATCTGTATTTTTTGAAACAGCTCATTACCTTAATACTCCGTCTTATTAACTAGTTGAGTTTGGCCTAAAAGTTTGTATCTCGATTCTCGTGCTAGTTCTTGTCCTCTGCCAAAATATGTGGCATCTCTAGAGTCGTTGGACACAATTTATTTCCACCTTCGTCTCTGCTACTGTTGTTGAATTTACTGTGATGCAAGCTTCAATGTTTATTAGGATTTTTCCTGCCCATCTAAAAACTTAAACTTTTCCACTCCGATGTTCCAGCTCCATCTTTGGATGAGATCTGGGTCTCCCATGGAGTCAAAAAATCACACATTTTCCCAGGTTGCACAATCTGGACCGTCATTCAAGATCAGACGACTCATGTTTCAACTTTGTAATTTGATTCAAAATGCCAAGTTGGAATGCGCGTCATCCTATCTGACCAGATGGTCTAGATTGTTTGACTGTGGATTTCTTGATTGCAGGAAATCCAAACCCATTTGAACATGATAGACACTAGCTCATTCAAATTAAATAAAAGAAGAATAAAAGAAAATACATGACATTGTTGATGAAATAACTTTGGCCTTGATCACTAATGGAACCCAGGTTAATAAGATGAATACACCAACCAATCAATCTCAACTATCTAGAGAAATCCCGATCTTCACTCACTCTCACTTTATAGCCTTTCTTCGCCAGACTCTGATAGAACTCTTAACTAACAACCACCAATTACTCTAACTTGCTCAACTAACAATACCCAACCCGATATAGAAAACATCCCAACCCATTTGGACTTACCTAATAGAACGAACTTGAGTCTCTTGCTTCTGGAATGGGTGGTGGGTTGCCTAGCTTGCTCAACCCCCAGTCCATGGTTGATGTCAGTTCATGCCTCCTTGATGCCCCCTCATCCGGCACCCACAGGGGACATCATCTTTCTGTCCGTTTCTACTTCCCCTGTGCAGCCCAAACCCCCTTCTGTGGTGCAGTTTGACTTTTTCCCTTCCCTTCATTAACTAATCAAGTTCTCCCATCATCTCTCGTATTATTTGTCTCCAACTATCTGTGTTTCTGCCTTGCTGGTTTGCTCTCTATCACACAACATGTCTGATTCTATCTCTTCACCATTTTCCATTCTCTTAGCTTGCTCCCTAGAATTCTGCAGCATGGTAGGCTGAAACCTAATTACTACTGCTCAAAAATCATCCCATGATAAATTTTGCAATCATTTCAATATTCTGCAATAATATTTTCTAACATCTATTCTGGACACCAGCTGCAAGCTTGCCATGATTAACTCCTTGGGTAGGAGCTCTAATACCACTACTTAGTAGTGTATGTATAGAAAAATGGGGTAAATCTCACCAAATTATGAAGGTAGATCACCAAAACTTCAAGGGCCTACTCGTTCCCATTGCTTGAAGGTCCCAGCTTCCTCTGAACTGACAGGATACTTTCTCTCTAGACCTCCGCTTAATGTTTATAAACATACTCTAAATGTTTCAACACAACTGACTTAACTAACCAACTAACCCTCATTAATAGTCCTAACAGACACCTACATGTATGATCTGTGCCCCTGATACTGTACACACTATTGATCTATATTTTTCCCTTCATACTGTACACAGCTGATTTATGGATGTACTTTTCCCTGTTTATGTAGGTATTGCCTCTGGATAATAGGTAATGGTGAAACTTTGATGAATAGTGGCTCCATTTGGGAGGTATTACTCTATGATGCGGTAGCTCGAGGGTGTTTTCATAGTGCTGATGAGGATGAGAGGTTGTCTCATGCTATTGCAACTGCCATGATTGAGCTTGGTCAAGTTGGTGATCTACTGAATATGAGTTCTCTGCTATTTAGAAAAGCAACATGGAAGGTATGCTTCTAGAAATTGTAGTCGTGTCTTTATCCTTATTTATTATTGAAGACATGGTAAATTCATAATCTAGTCGAATTACATAGGCATTTCCTAGTTAGTCAATTAGCGGATTTGCCATTATTTATCCCATATAGAAAATTCCTAATCTTAACATGTTTCCTTGTTGTAATGTATTTTGTTACCGTCGAACACAATGTAAATGATCACTTGTAAAGGTCTCTTCTGATCACTAGTTCAGACTTGTGCTCTGCCCTGACCAGTCAGTTTGCTTAGACCCAAATTTTTCTCACACCACAAATTTATCAAATGATATTCATTACAGCTCAGTAGGTTTATCATCACTGAAAAGTGCACTAAAATTAAAATCCTCTTTCCTTAAAGGAAAAGGTATTGAGATTGATGAGTATTAGCCGCTTTTTAATCATTATCACAAATGCAGCAGGAAAAAAAAGGTCTTCTCTAGATTTTTTAAGCAGCTTAATTATAGGTTTGCTTTGATCAAAGCTTAATTATTTACGTGTGACTATATATCTTATCTTAATTATAGGTTTGCTTTGATCAAAGTTTTCTGATCTCTATGGCAAGAATCAAGAGCACCGAGGATTGCAAGAAAATATGTTCCCTGCTGATGCAACTTTCAAGTGGGTGGCATCAGCCTCACCGGGAGATAAATATTGGAGTTGTAGATGATACTTCTTCCCAACTGTTAGGGCTGTGCAAGGTCAATGAGTTACTTTATATTGTATGGACCATTGACATTCATGAGGAAAATTCAGATTATGTTCAGATTTTGAAGCTTTGGGATGTTTTGCCATTATCCGAGGTATCCAAGATGGTGAGGGATATTGACATCTTTTGCAGGAGGTATTCTGTTGATATTCAGAGATGCTGCAAAATCAGGTGTTCTAATAGGTATAACTCTACTACTAATTGTATGATTAGCTTCACATTTTTAACAATAGTGGAAAAGTGATTTGAAGTATAAGTGCTAATATAATCAGTTACCGCAGGGATTTTGTGGTTCCATTGAGATGGCCGGCTAATTTGAATAATCAAACCAATCATAATCTGCCACAAGATGATCCAATGCAGTTAATATGCAACCAATTTTATTCGCTCCAACTGAGGGATGTTTAAATTTGAATGAATTGGTATATTACCCTCTTCTCACCTCTCTTGAATTTTGTCCCTACTACAAAACCTCTCCTTTTTTTGAAAAAATAAAGAAAATTCAGTTATATGTAAGCTAATATGCATATTATTTTTGTAGGCTTTTACGATATAGAATAGATTAGTGTAATGCAAGTACAAAGAGATATTAGAAAACTATGGTCTCAAATTCAGTCAAGTCACAAGCAAGTTTGTTCTTGCCTTTTTTGGAACTGCAATTTTATGGCCATGTCTTATTTTAGATTTTTTTTTTGTACATAATTCTAAATTTTGAAGTAGGCTTTTACTTTAATTAATGAAAATGAGATATTGACCTTTGTTCCTAGCTTATATGTCCATCTTGAAACTTATAGTAAATCAAGATTAGGGTCTCTTGCACATTTGAGCGATTTATTTATGAACTTTCCAATCGGGTTTCTTCATGCGCTTTCACATTATTTATTCTTTTTACTTTTCCATTTTCAGAAATATCGGATTTTGGGATCGTATACCATACAGCTTTGGTTTGGAAAGCAAACCTAAAATTTCATGTTTTGAAAGGCATCTGCTGCAACGGGAACCGCAAGGTCTGCCTAGTCTTGATCAGTTTATTGCAACATTGCTTAGGACGAGGGATTTGACTCCTCTGAAGTGAAGGATACACTTTACAGGGTAAAATGTGGGGTTATAATTCAGCAATTGAGATTGAGATTAAATACATGCACATATATTACAAGTTATGAAGCCAGAAACTATATTGTTGATCATTGATCAATGGTTAAAGCTCTGCACTTATCTCTTGGACCACCAGCACTTTAAAGGAGCCAATACTGGGTGACAGAAATGTACCTAGAATAATGTCCTGGAGTTTGAAATAGTACATCCTGAGCCAATCACATATTTTCCATGACTTGGATCCTCTATAGTATTGCCGTTCTCTTCTGTCACTTGTTGAATCAATTCAACAGTTAAGAGATCAAAGCTGTATGTTCTTAGGCACACAGACACCTAGTATTCACAAACCACATGTGTATATTTCGTCTAGAAGAATTTAGTGTATATACGCATAAAGGCAGCAATATATGAAGTAAAACATTTGCCTTTTTTGGGTTTGCATTGGTTCTATATAAATTGGATTTTCATTCCCGGTTCAATTTAAGATTCCATCTGGATATGACAAGGAAGAAGCAAAATAGTACGAGAAACATGGATTTGCTTTGATGTTTTCAGGTGTATTTTTCAGTATCATACCATTTACCATACAAATTGGCATATTTCCTACTCACTTTTCTGAAATTGTCTTTGGATGACCTCCACTCATCAAAACAAGTGATAGTTATCTGTAGATATGGCTATTTGAGTAGTCAATTAGGCATTAGGTTGGTGCAACAGATACATGTGCATTGATCACCTTATATGAGATGAAACTTTCTGATCTTTTTAGGGTGTGTTTGATTATATATTTATTTTTTGCTTTTAACAGATGAAAAAAAATAAAAGTTGTTTGAATAAGTGTTTATTCTCAAAAGTTATTATTTCCTGCTCTTTAGAACAAGAAAATAAGAACAATCTAGTGTTGCTTCTGTTTACTTCATATTTTCTCATGTGTTTTTGTATGTCATCTCACTTCAGCTCCACCAATGTCTGTCACCTGAAGCTTCCATCCTACGCACGTTGCCATCAATTCCTAACACCCTCCTCTACCACTACTTCCTTTGACAAGTGCTGTTGCTCGACATCTTCAACCACCACCGTTGTCACCTAGTACCTTCCACCACCACTGCTACCCATTACATTTAGCTGGTGTGGCAAATTGGACTAGTTTCATTTGCCACGCTGGCGGGATCATTCCCTGAATCTCTTTCTTAATTCATATCATGTTCACTTTATTGGTGTGGCAAACTGAGCTAGTTTAGTTTGTGATAACTATTTAGTTCCTTCATGTCTAAGAAATTCTTTATATGTCTGTCCTTCATGTATAAAAAGAAGCATTGAGTGGACATTGCTGCTGCATGCTTTTGATTGCCTTGTTTAGACAGAAGTTGTCATAAAAAGTAGCCAAGTACGGAGATGAGTTTTAATGCCAAGAGGGAGGATCATGCACTGAATCTGTCTCTTAATTCATATATAGAGATGTGAATTTTGAATAATTTTTGAATGGACACAAGAACTTGGACACTCCAGGTCACAATTACAAAATAGTACACATTTTTTTGGAAAAGGAGCTAACAAAAAGAAAAGAAAAATAAAAAGTTAAGAACTAGTCTCGGTAATGCATCTCTCGCCGGGCATCAGCCTGCAGCAGCGGAAGCAAACCCTCCGGTGGCTCCAAAAACTCACGCCAAATATCAAAACTTGCAGCTCCTAGTTTAGCAATGAAATCCGCGGACGAATTCGTCTCCCTAACAGAATGCTTTAACTGAACGTTCCAACTCCTTTGCAATAAATCTTGCACATTACTAATAATTGCTGCATAATGATGCTAGGGATTCACCATGGTTGAAACTAACTGAACAACCAAAGTTGAGTCAGAGTAGCAAATCACATCCCTATATCCTCTTTCCCAAGCTGCTTTCAGTCCATAATACAGAGCTAACAACTCTACATGTATGACTGTGAAAATACCAACATTTCCAGCAAACCCATATAGCCAACTACCATCATTCCTGTGAAGAACGCCACCAAAACCAGATATTCCGGGATTTCCAAAATTGCTGCCATCAACATTCAAGACAACGGCCATACTCTCCTCTGGATGCCAAGTCACATAACAACCTCCTATATTTGTGGATAATGCTGGAGAGAAAACAGAACGAAGAAGGGCTGCCAAATTGTAAATTTTGACCTTCAAGGAGAAAATAGAAATTATCTCATTCTCCATACAAAGTGAGTTTCGAGCGCACCAAATCCACCAAAGAGCAGCAGAGAATAAATGATTATTTGCGCTAAACGCACCTTGTTTGAGCCAAGTGACCAGAGAATTCCCCAAGTAGAAGTTAATATTGTCAAATCCAAGAGCAAGCCAAAGATGCTTAACAAACGGACAATCTCGAAGACAATGCATGATACTTTCACTACTATTGAGGCACCTCGGGCAGTTATTAGTGTCTAGCATACCTCTGTTATGTAGCAACGACCTCGTAGGAGCAGTATTACGACAAACCATCCAATATAGAAATTTAATCTTTTCAGGAGTAGCTAAACGCCAAATCCACTTCCAAGATCCGACCTCATCCTCGCTTGAGTTTCACTTCATGAGCCACTTATACCCAGCTTTCAGCGAATAAATACCATCCAAATTAACCTTCCATGTAAAGCCATCCAGAATCTGACCAATCAAACACACTGGGGTGCCACAAATAGCCTCAACTATAGGAGAAGGAAGTTGGGTATATAAACGACCCAACACCCAAGTATCATCTTGAATCACATCCGCTATTGTTAAGTGGACATCATGAATATCAACATATAAAACCTGTTCACACATAGTACACATGCTATAATCATTTGAAAATTAATGATTATTTTAATTATTTACTTTCTATTTTTTTATCTTTTTATGTGTGTGACACCAAATGGTGTGTCCAAATCCTTGTGCCAACTCAAGAATTGCTCGTGAATTTTAACCAATTAAATAGAGTGTATTAAAAAATGTGTTAAAATGTGTGTTGCTAACATTTTTCTTCATATACATTCACTTTATTGGATTTTATTTCAACTCACTTTTAAAGTAAATTACACCCTGCCTTTCTTAGTGTGATTAAATTACACTTTACGTTAAAATATGCACTTCTTATGTAAAATGTATTAGAAACAATTTTTTTTTTTAAGGAATGTATTTGAAAAAATTATATTACCCTCCACTTTAAGACGGTATATATAATTTTTTTTAAGAGACTAAAATGAAATATATTATCAACACCAAAAGTCCTTCCTAGCACAAGGTGTGCCAAGAAAGAACAAAAGAATCTGTACAATATTTACAAAGTTGGAAAGGAATAACAGCAAAAAGAAAAGCGAAAGAAAAAACACTATCTGTAGCCCAATACTGCGAGGGGGCTAAGCCACCAACCATGGTAATTGAGAGAGACCTGAAATTTCTCCCTCAACCACGAATAAGAAAGTGACTTTATTTTGTCCACAATCCGCAAAATCAAGCATTCTTTATCATTAAAAATTTTGTTATTTCTTTCTTTCCAGATTTCCCACACAATAGCAAACCATACGACGTTTAAAATTGTTTGTTGCACCTGAGAGCCGCCACCACCAACACAGAACTGAGTAAAATGATATGATACGTGTAGCGGGACGACGGTGGAAAAACCAATCCAACAAAGAATATGGTTCCAAACAGTTCCAAACAAAGAGCAGTGAAGAAATAAATGGTCAACAGTTTCCATAGAATCGCAACCATAAACACATTGACAATAATTCGAATGAAGAATACCACGCCGCAACAAGTTATCTTTGGTTGACAGTCTATTAGAAGCAGGCGCCAAACAAAAACCACTACCTTCAGAGAAACAATCTTTTGCCATAGCAACTTAAACTCCACCGTATCAACAACAGGAAGCTGAGTTGACTGACAGGTATAAGCACTACGAACAGTATAAGCATTAGACTTCTCCAAATCCCATATCCATATGTCCTCTTTATCAACCTGCAAAATCACATTTTGAAGCAATAAACATAATTCCCCCAACTACTCCTCTTCCCACGCAAACAACCTCCACCTCCACTTCCACGCCTCTCCATTCTCACCCCACCCTAAATGACACAAATCAAACACCGACACTCTTTTGTCCACCGACAACTCAAACAATCTGCTAAACCTTTCCTTAAAGGACACCCCACCCACCCACACATCCGACCAAAAATAAATGTTTTTCCCATTCCCCACCGATCTTTTGACATGAGTATCAAAACCACACCTCACTACGCAAGGCAGCTATGGCACGCCACCAAGCCGAGGCTGTCCTCCCACCGTCTAACAACCTACCTCCCTCCTCACCGTACCTCGCCACCAGCACCCTATACCACAAACTCTCTTTCTCAACTAACATCCTCCAACACCACTTTCCTAATAAGGCACTATTAAACTCTCTAATTCTCCTTACCCCCAAACCTCCAACCTCCTTACTCAAACACACAGAATTCCAGCCAACCCAAGTTATTTTTTTGTGGTTGTCGTTCCCTCCCCAAAAAAATTATTTAAAATAGATTCAATGGAGAAAATGATACCTGAAGGAGCCTTGAAGAAGGAAAGAGCATAAACGGGCATGGATGACAGGACAGACTTCAACAAGATCAAACGACCACCGAAAGATAAATGTTTAGATTTCCACGCTGACAGTCTAGAGTTAAGGCGAGTAATCAGTGGTTCCCAAAAAGATAATCGACGTACATCACCACCTATAAGCAGCCCCAAATACACAAAAGGGAGATTTCCCACCTTACAATTCAGAACTAACGCTGCCTCATTCAACCAAGAAGACTGGACATTTATAGCATACAATTGACTCTTTGTGAAATTAACCTTCAATCCAGATATCTCTTCAAACAACATAAGGATCGCACACATCGCTCGAACATTTGCCCAAGATTTTTCAGCTATTATTAAAGTATCATCCGCAAATTGTAAGTGTGAGACAACCGTAGTAGGATCTGAACCCACCTTGTAACCATGAAAGAACTGACTAGTAGACATAGAATTCATCAAAATATTAAAGCCCTCGGCAACCAAGAGAAAGAGGAAAGGGGAAAGCGGGTCACCTTGCCTCAAACCCCTCTTCAAGGGGAACTCGTCTGTTGGGGACTCGTTGACCAAAACCAATGCGGTAGCCGTGCCGATACATTCTTTTATCCATTTCCACCACAAAACTAGGAACCCCATCTTTTGCATTACCTCATCTAAGTAAGTCCAGTCTATGGAGTCATAAGCTTTTTCGAAATCCACTTTAAAAAGAAGAAGTTCCTTTTTACACTTCCGGACGTCATCAACAACCTCATTTGCCACCAGAATACCATCTAAAATTTGACGACCCTTAACAAAAGTAGACTGATTACCGGAGATAACTAACGCAATAATAGAACGAAGTCGATTAGCAAGGACCTTTGCAAGAATTTTATACATACTACTCACCAAAGATATCGGGCGAAAATCATTCAGACGTTGCGGGCTCTCAACCTTAGGAATAAGAGCAATGAAAGTACTATTTATTCCTTTGGCAAGCCTCCCATTTCTATGAGATTCCACCAGAAACCGCATCACATCATCCCGCAGAATGTCCCAAAAATCCTTAATGAACCCAAAAGCAATACCATCCGGGCCAAGGCATTTAAAATTATCACAATCTCACACCGCTGCCTTTACCTCCTCCATAGAAAACGGTGTAACCAAACTCGCACCCTGTCGAAGAGACAATGATTGGAATTGTAGGGCTGCCATACTAGGATGGTCAGTGATACAAGGTTGAAAATGAGTAGAAAAATGATCAAAGACTGCCCTACGGACATTGTCAACCCCCTCAGTCAAAACACCGTCAACAAGAAAACAAGTCATTGCATTACCCCGTCGTCTGCTTGACATGATACCATGAAAAAAATTAGAGTTAGCATCCCCCTCCCGCAACCAGAGAGCCCGAGATTGTTGCCAACAGATACTAGCATGTGACCGTGACAGGGATATATTATGTCCCTCTCCCTTCTAATATTGAAATGTACACTCATCTCCTTAACCAAACTTCTAATGCATATTTTTCTCTCTATTTTAGTCATAGTGTCGTTAGTATGTTGTTTTAAATTTGATCATAAACCATTCAGCAATACACGATAAAAAAAAACTTGGAAAAATTAATAAAGTTGAAGAAAAAAAAACTATTTAGAACTGAATTTTATATTCTACAATCATAAAATGTTCAAAGTTTTTCTTGAGTAAATGCTAGTTTTTTTTACTAGAACATTCATAGTTAATAATCATTATATTGAAATTTATAATGAAAAAAAATAATTCATAAAAATGGTGGCTTAAAGTTTTCTTTTTTATCAAAATGTGGCTCAAAGTTATGTTTTTTTTTATATATAAAATAAAGTTTATGTAACTTGAGTTTCGATAGCTCATCAGGATCAGTAAGCTTTAAGACTCAAAAGTCCTTACAGATCACTCATCAAAGAGATCTATACGTCAGCGATGAAAGATTATCTCACGCCTTTAAGTTTATGAGCCAAAATTACAAACCTTCATTGTCTTAAAGTTAGTTGTTATTGTAAGAATATTTATTTATGTTTTTTTTTTATCGGAAGAATATTTATTTATGTGCTTAAAGTGTAATACATATTTAATTCTTAATTAAACATAGTGTAATTTTAACATCTTTTAAGGAAGGAAGCGCAATTTAGTCTGCATATTCACTTTTAAGTGATTGAAGTGTATACTTTAACCAAAAAAAATGAAAATGTAATTCAATAAAAAGTCGAGAGACGAGAGAGTAATATCAATAGTTGGTTTTCAACATTTTCCATTAAAGTAACCAAACTAATGGAAATATATAACCCCACAACATTATGTAATGGAAATTACCAGTCTTCTGCACAACATGTCATAGTAGTTTTCTCAGCATTACACTCTCCTTTTAGGTAGCTTCCTTTGGCATTCCACGAAATTGATATGAAAGTAACCAATACTATTGCATGAAACCGAGTAGCCGACCACTTTTCCATGCTCAAATTAAATAATGTAATTGACTCGACGTCAATTTCTTTGCACCTTTGTCTTGTAGCATGCTTTGCTTTTCACTGTATAACTATAATTTATCGCCATAATTTATAACCATTCCATACCACCTTTATTAATATTTTTAACACTTGTTATTCCTTTAGTTGTGACGTTTATTGTATACGTCATGTTGCTTTTTATGACCGTACAATAAAGGTCCATTAAATTAATATACGAGGAGAATCTTCTTTTCACTTTCATTATTAGTAGTACTATGAAACAAACTATACTATGGTATACCTGATGAGCAAGTTTTGTGTTAACTATTTAGTTTCTTCATCTCTAAGAAATTCTTTTTATATGTCTGTCCTTGTGTTTTGGTTAATCCACACACATGTATAAAAAGAAACTTTGAGTGGACATTGTTGATAAAGAAGTGATCATAAAAAGAAGCAAATTATAGAGATGAGTTTTAATGTTGAGAGGGAAGATCTTGATCTTGCAAGTTTGGTGGAAATTGTATTTTCTTGGACTTTCAACGATGTTCGCAACCAAAACTTCTGCAAGCACAAGGTTTTTCTTTCTTTTTTCAGGAATTAACACATGAGAAGTTTAGTTAGAATGAATTTGAATAATACATTACACTTTATCATCTGAAAATTATATGCCAGAGGATCCATTTCTGAAAACACTTCAGTAATGTTATAAGCTTTTTTAAGTACTTGGATTGTTTTATGTTGTGTCCCTCAATCTCCTCTAGTAAAATTCTTGTAGTTGAATTAATCTAATGACTAAATCAATAGTGTTCTAGCATTAAATCAATCCAGACGGAGATTTCACTGGTGTGACAGGACGATCTTGCATCCGCTATAAATCGATATGTTAAAAATTGTTGTGTCCCTCTAAAGACACTTTATCAAAACATGTAGCCTAAAACATTATTGTTTATATCTCAGGTGGAGAAGATCCCACATACATTCATGTCAGTAACAAATTACTTAAGCTCCTTTATTCCTTCATTGGTTGAGGAAACTCATAGTGACCTGTCTTCAAGCTTGTATGGCGTGAACCGGGCTCCTTTTTGTGAGATATGGACAGCTAAGCCTAAAAGATCCAAAAGCTTCATATCATCCAAGTTCCTGCTTTATCAAATCTCGGTGAGCAGAACTAAGAATGATACAAAAGATGTAGTACCATATCAGCCAGAGGTTGGAGATCTCATTGCATTGACAGACTTCAAACCGAAAACTGTCGAAGACTTAAACAGGCCAAGAAGATATTATCACATTGCTTATGTTTATGGATCAGAAGAAAGTAGTGGCGAAATATCAATTGTGTCTTCCAAATGCATTGACATGAAGGTTGACTCTAATTACTTGAGGAACAATAATGCACCAAAGCTTTATGCTGTCTATCTTTTAAATCTGACAACAAATATTCGCATTTGGAAAGCCTTGAACTCAGAATTGGAAGGTGCAAAGATGAACATGATTAAAAAGGTGCTGCAAGCTGATTCAAATGTAAGAATCACTAATTTCCTAATGAGTGTTCTTATAAATAATATACTACTTTATCATATTTATGAATTCTGTAACTTGTTAATTACGAATATTAAATTTTTCCTAGAAATGTTCATATGCATTAGATAGATGCACAAGTAGCCTGATACATATCATATGATGCTTTACACACCTAAGCTCTAGTGACGAATCTCTATTTTTCTGAGAATTGAAGAGAATCTTTATTCGCTAATTGAACCCTTGAGAAGCTGGATTAAAATTCTTTTGTCGTTAGATTCTCTCTCTATCTTTATTTATAGCTATAAAGGAAACATGCTTACTTTGTTTATTAACTAACTCATGTTTACTACGTATTTTGCAGAACGGAGAAAACTGTCAACTTTGTATTTCTGGGGAAAACGATATTGCTGCTTGTTCTAAAGTACATACCATGATCCAGTCTGAGAATCTGAATGAATCCCAAAAAGATGCAGTTTTAAGCTGTGTTTCCATGAGGGAATGTCATCATAGTGACACTATTAAACTTATTTGGGGCCCACCAGGGACTGGCAAAACAAAGACAGTGGCTTCCTTGTTATTTTCCCTGCTCAAGTTTAAAGCCAGAACATTAACATGTGCTCCAACTAATACTGCAGTGTTGGAAGTGGCTGCTCGCTTGCAGAATTTAGTTGAGAAGTCACTTGATCATGATGTTGATACATATGGCTTTGGTGACATAGTGATATTCGGCAACAGGTCTCGAATGAAAGTGGACAGTTACCGATGCCTCCAGGATATCTTTCTTGATTATCGCGTAAGTAATCTTTTGAGGTGTTTTGCTCCATCCACTGGATGGAAACGTTACTTAGAATCAATGATCGCATTGCTTGAGGACCCCTCAAAGCAATATGGTTTGTATAAGCTTGATGTAAAAAATAGTATTATGTCATTAGAAAAATTTACAGTGCAAAAACACGAAGAGTTTGAACTTGCATATAGTTCATACAAGCAACATGAGAAGAATGATGATCCTCTGACGTTAGCGCAATTTGTGAAGAAGGAATACCATTCATATACGGAAAATAAAATGAACAGTATCATGACATTTGAGCAATTTGTTAAGACGAGATTCAGTTCCACTGTAGAGGATCTCAAGTTATGTAAGAAAACCTTGTATACACACCTACCAACATCTTTATTTCCATTTGAGGAGATGAAGAAAATTCCTATAGCTCTTGATTTGCTAACATCTCTTGAAAGCTCCATGTGTAAAGCCAAGTTGAAACAAACTCTCGACGATCATGGAAACGGAGAAAGCATTTTTGACTGCCTTGGAAGGTTAAACAACACAACAGAAGACTGCCTTTGCTTACTAAGATCACTTCTTAAGAAAATTTCACTTCCAAACATAACTGAAAAATATGGAATAGAAAAGTTTTGCTTGATGAATGCAAGCCTGATTTTCTGTACTGCATCAAGTTCTACTAGACTATTCACAGAAGGAATGACACCGATAAAATTTCTAGTTATTGATGAAGCAGCTCAGCTAAAAGAATGTGAATCAGCCATTCCATTACAGCTGCCAGGTCTCCACCATGCTGTCCTCATAGGTGATGAGAGACAACTTCCTGCAGTGGTCAAAAGCACGGTAATTGTTTTTCTGTCATTTTTTGCGATTTGGATAGTGTCCATCATTTAAGAATATTTTCTCACATGATTATAACTATCAAATCTAAAGGTTACTGAAGAGGCTGGATATGGAAGAAGTTTGTTTGAGAGGCTGGTATCGTTGGGATACAAGAAGCATCTTCTTAATACTCAGTATAGGATGCATCCATCCATCAGCTTATTCCCAAATAAAGAATTCTACGAGGAGCAACTTGTTGATGCCCCAATTGTCAGAGAAATGAGCTATAATAGGTGTTTCCTTGAAGGAAAAATGTATGCTTCGTATTCCTTTATAAACATAGCTAAGGGTAAAGAACAACGAGGTCGCGGACACAGTTCGAAGAATATGGTCGAGGCTGCTGTTATTTCCAAGATCATTGGAAGCCTTAAAGAAGGCAAGTGTCTCTTTCTTCTTGCATATAATGTCTATGTATTTGTGTTAGTGGGTTTAGTGTTGCATTTTGTTCTCAAATAAGAAAGCTTCTTTTGGATACGCTGTTCTCTTTTTTGTTGCAGAATTTTGTAGGACAAGAAAGAAAGTTAGCATCGGAATCATATCTCCGTATAATGCTCAGGTGTACGAAATCCAAGAAAAAATAAAGCCGAGCAATTCTATTTCTGATCCTAACTTCTCTGTTAGTGTTCGTTCTGTCGATGGCTTTCAAGGCGGTGAAGAAGATATAATAATAATCTCCACCGTGAGATCCAACGAGGATGCAAAAGTAGGTTTTCTTTCCAATAGACAACGAGCAAACGTGGCACTGACTCGGGCTAGGTATGCTACTCTTATTATATGTGATACTCTTGCTACTTCCAAGTTCTGATACATAAGCTGATAGTAAAGTTGGTAATTCGTGCAGACATTGCCTTTGGATATTAGGAAATGAAACAACTTTAGAAAAAAGTGATTCTATATGGAAAGAACTATTACTTGACGCAAAGGAAAGAGGGTGTTTCCATAATGCCGATGAGGACAAGAAACTGGCTGAGGCTATTGAGGATGCCTTGCTTGAGATTGAATTCCTTGACGAATCTGAATCACCATTCAAGAAACTTAGTCTACAAGACAAATCAGAGACATTTGCTACAACCTCCAGGTAAGAAAAATTACTTTCTTAAGTACACACAAATATGACAAAGCATCCTAGTGTGTACATTATAATGGCATTGTTGTCTGAAGAGCTAATTCTATATCTGTATACTAGAGGTTCAATGTCTACAAGAGGTTCCCAGTATAACAGAGGTTCGTCCAGGGGCAGGGGTAGAAGCAGGCCATGGCAACCAAGGTGGTAATGAATGGGTGCACCAAGTACCATTTTAAATCAAGATCAAGTAAGATATGGTTGCTAAATCCAAGGCCTTGACACGGTTTGCTGCCATAATATGAAACCTCGGTATTGCAAGGACGACAGGGGGTGCCAATCCCATTGACATTTATCCCACGTTTTTCTATGGTTTGTAAACAATGGTCAATAGGATTTGCTGCTGTGGCTGTTAATAGCTTTATATTATAACTTTTGTCAAACTATTTTTTTATGGTATAAATAAATTGATCAAATGGTTGAGATCAAAACTATTATTTTTTACTGCACCAAATGCATTTCGCAAAATACCACTCACGTAGTTTTAAAATAAGTGTCTTTTAAAGTTTTTACACAGATACTAAAAATAATCTTATTTATTGTTGGTGCAATCCTTTATAAGTAATGTATACTTAATTAATTAGAGGGTACAATTGAAAAGTGAAAAAACAATTCTACATTGAAAAGTTTAGTGACGTTCATTATAAAACAAATTTATTGTTAGTGAAGTTCATTTTGAACCAGAGGGAGTAAGTGATTTCTCAAATCAAAACGAATTACATATTCAGACCATTCCTTCCGCACTGTCACGTCCAATGCTACTATGATTAAAAAAAAGCATTTGTGATTGCTTCCTTTATCACCAAATCGTTTAGTTTGTCATTACATACTTTGACGCATTATTTTACTTTCGTCTATTTTTACCGAGACATTTCAAATAAACTTTGTATTAACGTAAATTATTAGTGTGATTAAAGAATACTATATAACCATTTGATCCTTGCAGAAATAAATTGCAATTCGGATAAACTTTAACTAAATGCAACTCGTAACTAATGTTTTCAAACTGAAAATGAAACTCGCCAATTATAGACGTTAAAATAACTGATAAAAACTAGATTTCCATAACAGTCTATAATTGTTTGACGTATGAAGTAGATTCAAGACCAACTCCCCGCCCATATAGGGGAAAAGAAATATATTATCCAGTATAACTACAGAAATCAAAGCTGTGACAGAAACTATATGTGACTATGATCTCAACAACCACATATAAGTGTTTCTTTCTCAATTATCCTCCCGTTCTCCCGACAAAACAGATTTTACATGCATTAGGAAAGAGGGGGTAAAAAGAAGAAAAATACTAATCACTTCCAATGAAGTTTACACTATTAAGCCATACAATAGTTATAATGCCATTAGGAACTTCTGAATCTTTGTCTGTGCTCGCTCCTTTTCTTCTGGTCCATCAAGATCGCCAATATTGTCATGATATTCCTAAACCACGGGAAAAAAAAGCAATCCGTTAGAGCTTCTGAATTTGGGGATTGGGACTTCATCGATGCATCTTAAATGCAAAAAACCAACACTAACAGTATATCGATGCATCTTAAATGCAAAAAACCAACACTAACAGTAACAAAATAAAATATGAATTTATTCGATCATAGCCACAGAGGATACATACCTGAAGTATATCCTTGACATGCTGTTTACTAAGTTTGTTCTGCTTGAGAAGTAGTTCAATTCTTCCTCTCATTTGTGAATGCCTGACCACAAATAATTTAATTAAGTCAGGCAAGGTGAAAACATAAGTAACTAAAAGCTCATAACTTTATCATAAAAAGATGCAACTACTTACTCGGAGCACCAAATATGACCCAAAATGACAGCAACCAACTGAAAAATCATATATAAATTTGTCAGTACGAAAAAGGTGCTTTAAGCACCACTGGTATTTACTAAAAAAATTCTCAAATGCAATTTGAAATGGAAGTCTTCTAAGTATAAAGAACAAATTCCAAACATGTTTTTTTAAATATGATAAAAAGACAGCCCCATTTTTTGAAGTGGTTATGGATGAGTTCATAAAACACAAAAACTACTACCAAGCCATTTCTCAGCATCACTGGTATTTACTAAAAAAAATCTCAAATGCAATTTGAAATGGAAGTCTTTTAAGTATAAAGAACAAATTCCAAACATGTTTTTTTTAAATATGATAAAAAGACAGCTGCATTTTTTGAAGCGGTTATGGATGAGTTCATAAAACACGAAAACTACTACCAAGCCATTTCTCAGCATCAGTTAGTCAGTAAAATGAACTTACCTGAAGAGTATAAAGTCCAGATTCTAGTTTACGATTGTACTTTTCATCTTCATCCATCTATAAAATACAGAAATATTAGACTTTGCTAAATAAAATAAAAAAGGTACTTCACTCTGACATAAACAAGCAGAATAAGTAAACTACCTCCAAGTCATCAAACTCAATTTGATCCAACCGTTCAGTTTCAGCTTTTACTCTATCCGAATATCTGGGAGGGAAAAAGTAATGAAAAATAAGCTTTGAGTCAAGATTTCTACTGCCACAATTTTTATGATTCTATACAATACAAAGATGTGTATTAACTTAAAACCAGATTAATACAGAATGGAACAAATGGATTAAGTTCGGCAAGCATGAACACCATATAAGGGAAAGAGGACAAGATCAACCTACCTGATGTATAGTTCCATTAGCCTATCTATCTTCTCGCACTCGTTTTCAACAAATTTACTTAATAATCTTTCTCTCCTAGAGCCCCTCAAGATTCCACCTGGAAAGATATAGAGTACTCAAGTTCAACATCTAAAAAAGAAAAGATTAAAGGTACATGCACATCGCGTCTAACTAATGCATATTTCAATTCATGCATGGATTCACTTGATGTCACTTTGCAAAGAATTATTCTGTATCTTATGGACAATTCAAGGCAAGTTGAATATGCTGTATCCATCCTCGTATTACATAGTTCTATCAACTAAGGTTTTTCATTGTATGAAAATAAAAGTATAAGCTTGTCTATCTTCTCACTCATTTCCAACAAGTTAATCTCTCCTTCGTGAAACAACTCAAGATACCAATGGTAAAGTATATATGTTACTAAAGTTCAATATCACATAACTGATAAGGGAAAAGTACAGTACAGTGTCAATGTGTGCACATACTATGTCAAAACTCAAATGAAACTTTACTTGCCTGCTTACCAAATAATGAAGCAACCAGTGACACAATGCGCTCCTCTAACTCCTCCTGGTACCGTTCTTTCTTGTTCCTTTTACTAATGGGAATCTATATATGACAAAAACAACTCTTTCAGTACAAGTGCAGCCGATTTATAAGATAACAATGAAATCACATAATTTAACATATAAACTCTTGACAGTTCTACGAAATCTGTTTAGAAGTGGAAAAAGCAGTATCACTTGCCTTACCCATAAAAGCTGCAAAAGCTGTCTTCAATCCCAAAACATCAACAAAACGTTCACAAGCCGGAGGGTAATTCGTCATAGCAAAATCAAGCGCCCTAATAGCCGACGCATATGCCAATTTCTTCTGCTTCATAATAATTATCATCAACTCAACTCCTTCTGCTTTCACAAACCTTTCCTTATTCTCCAAGGGCATCAACAAACAACACAAACAATCAAACAAATTCTCCACCATCTCTTCTTCATCAGAACTCTTAGGATCCTTCGACTTATACATCGCCACCGCCTGAAGCATCACATCCACCCCATTCATCTGCCCTAATTTCTTCTGATTCGCAGTACTACTCTGCAACAAAATCGCCAAAATCTCCGACGCATACTGCTTATTACTATCAAATTCCCTAACCTTAATCTTCCCCAACAACCACTTCAACAACTTCGTCTTCTCACAAACCATCTCCGCTACCGCCGGTTTCACCTCAATCAAATTCTCAATCGTCGCCAATGTATTATAAACCGCGGCATTCTCATCCGCATCCTTCTCAGCCAAGCGATGCAAATTCTGCACAAGCAATTCCAACACACTATTATCCACCAACGCATCAACAAGAACCTTAGCAGGTTCATCATTCTCATCAAGCACATCTTCATCAGTCAAATCCTGAATCAACGTAACAACATCAATAGCAATATCAGTATTATCATGATTCAACAAATCAACAATCGACGGAACAACATTGAGGTTAACAAGATCCGGATAAAGCTCCGGTGCTCCAGCAAGAACTTTAAGCTTGTGAAGCTCTTCATGGAGCTCCAATTCAGAATCCGCGAAACGTTCGGGTTGATTTGGATACTTGAGACGCGCTTCGATGTTTTCCTTCAACCGGCGTTCGAAGGAGAGGACGAGTTTTTTTAGGGTTCGGTTGTCGACGGCGTCGATTGTGGGTTGAGATTTCTCGATTGCTTCGAGAAGAGAGAGATCGATATCGTTGGCGGAGGATGAAACGGCATCGTTGAATTTGCGTTTGGATGAGTGGTTGCGAGTGGTGGTGGATGCTTCCATTGTTGTTGACGTGAAACCCTAATGAGAGGTTTTGTGGGGGGTTTGGATGAAGTGAAGAGAAAGTTCTTCTTCCACTACCACAGCTCAGGCTTTACTGTGCTTGTTTTTTGGGTTTTAAATTTTGACAATATTAACATTTTTTTATCATTTTTTTAACATTTTTGGTCTTAAAAATAAAGGTTAAATATGTTTTTTGTGCTTATAAATATGTCAACTTTTTGTTTTTAACCCCTCTTAAATTTTCTTTTAAATTTTAGTCCCTCAAAAGTTTTTCATCTTCATTTTAGATCTTATTTTAAAATAAACTCGTGTATAATTCATATTTTTGAATAAAACATTCCATAACAATTTATAATATTATAAGTCCTCGTGAGCTTAGATCAGTTAGTAAGGACAATGCATAAAATATACAAGGTCCGAGGTTCAAACCCCGACCACCACAAAAAAAAAATATTACAAGAATTTTTTAATAAAACATAAATTAAATATGAATTTTTAACCGCCAAAAATATAAAAACTCTTGAGCTTTAAATATGCATTAAATATGTAAAACATGTAATTCATTTTTTTCCTAAAGTATTGTCCTGAGGTTTTTAAGTCAAACTCCGTCACTTTAACTTTGTCTTTGATGCTTATTGCAACTTAAGTTTTGTGTTTATACATTAAAGGTTTAATAGCAGTTTTGACCCCTAAGTATTAGGAAGTTATGATTTTGGCCCCCTACCAAAATAAAATACAATTCATCCCTCTAAGTATTGTCACTTTTGCAGTTTTGACCAAGTAAATACTAACGTGGACGTCACATGTGTAAAAAATATTAAAAAATTTAAAAATATTTTAAAAAATAAAAAAATTACACACGTGGCGGCCACGTAAGTATTGACTTGGTCAAAATTGGTCTGGGGGCCAAAACTGAAAAATGGGTAGTACTTAGGGGGGCAAAACTGTTGTTAAGCCTACATTAAATTAATTTCAGTAAGTCATCTGATTTTCTTTTCTGGCTCCGACACTTTATAAACCACCTCAGTTGTACTTTCTACTTTATTTTTCCAAGTTGTCATGTATGTACTCTCCCACAAACGCATATGCTCTTATCATAGCACTGCAGTTGCTCCAAAATATTGAACCATAGTTGGTATAGGATGCACCCATATGGTTGGATAGTAATAACCTTGAAAGATAAGTTGAAAGGTGATCTTAATTTATGACATTCAAATGTTTTCAAGCTTTTGGATAATAGAATTAGCTCTCTGGTGTAGTCCATTAAGTTATTAGATTTGAAAGCGGATGAGGCGGCTATTTTGTTTGAGGAGTTAAAGGACCATTTTAAGGGGTTTGTCGATCTTTGGGATCTTATGTCTAAAGACTCTCAAGATTCTCAACGGTCTACACTGAGGTGGTTGAAAGAAGGGGATGCTAACTCATCTTACTTTCATTTAAGTATCAAGTTGAGACGAAGTAGAAAGTCCATTGTTGCACTGCGGGTGGGGAACATGTGGGTGGAGAGTGCCCTAAACATCATGTTCGAAATTGTTAATTATTTCAGGGACCATTTCTATGAGTCGACAAGAGATCGACCAACCCTAGACGGGGTAAAGTTCTTAGGTGTCTCCTTGTTTGATATTGGGGAATTCAGACCCATCTCGCTCGTTGGCTCTCTCTATAAGATTGCGGCAAAGGTTTTGACGGGAAGGCTTGCGCTTGTTATAGACAAGTTATTCTCTCCCAATCAATCCACTTTCATTAGAAGGAGAGCGTTATGGACGTGAATGAAATCATCGACCAAGCCAAGAAGTTTTAAAAAGAGTGTCTCGTCTCTAAAGTTGATTTTAATAAGGCTTATGACTCGATCAATTGGAGTTTTCTAGATTACATGATGACGAGGTTAGGATTTAGTGCTAGGTGGTGTAGTTGGATCCAAGCGTGTCTATTTTGTGGTAACCTCTTTGTGCTAGTTAATGGCTACCCGATCGAGGAGATTAATATTCAGCGTGGGCTGAAACAGGGGTGAACTCTTGGCCTCGTTCTTTTTTTGTTAGTGGTCGAGGGTTTAAGTGGTGTCATCCGTTCAACGGAATCGAGGAACCTATACAATAGTTTTAAGGTTGAGAATTCATGCCTCTTAGTTACCCATCTTTAGTACGCCGATGATGCCATCCTCTTGAGGGAAGCCTCCGTGTCCAATTCGTTAAGATTTATAACTTAAAAATGATGTGAGATACAATGAATTTTAATGAGGAAATGATGAGCAAAAATCCATATCTTACAATATTTTTCATGACAAAGTTGTTTTTAAAAAAAAGACAAAAGAATCATTTTTAGAAGTTTTCATACTTTTGTTAAATATATTTAAAAAAATTACAGTTTAAAATTAAATTTAAAAAATGCTTCAAATAAAAAGTTATTTCTAATAGCTTCTTCAAAAACTCAATTATATGTAAATGTTTAATTTTTCTCTCCAAAAAGTGATTTTTATTCTGGTAAACAAACACAATTTTTTTTGAAATCTCTAAATTATTGAGTATTAAAATTACGTTTTTACAAAGATCATGCTAATAAGTGCTTTGAAGATATTGTCTAAAGAATATATATATATAAAGAAACTGTGTATTAGATTTTTTTTACAGAAATTTGTTTTAAAAAAAAAGTCAAAATTTTGCCAATGTAATAATAATTACATCACATTTTATGAAAAAAAAATGGTTTTTAAAAATACTCAATATTTGTTAGCATTTTTCTATATATGAATGTAACAAATGGTTCATAAGATTTTCATATTTTCTCTCAAAAAAAAAAAGATTTTCATATTTGAATGAAACATGAGACAATCCAAATCTATTTGTACAATTCCATCTTTGACTCTTTGTAAGAGTCCTACAGTCCACTGATGTGAATTTTATTTATTTAAGATCTCGACCTTACTTATTGATTTAGATTGGAATTTCTACATCTGGTGCAACATACGGAAAAAAACTTCATCACCTGTTTTTGCCTAATCTTCATCTCTTGTTCTCAAAGACCCGTGGTTTGGTTGGTATGTAAAAAAACAAAAACAAAAACATACACAGGAAAATGAAAATAAAATTGAAAAAGTCGTGGACGGCAGGATTCGAACCTGCGCGGGCAAAGCCCACATGATTTCTAGTCATGCCCGATAACCACTCCGGCACGTCCACATTTGATGAAGTCATTGTCAATCATGAAAATAATAAATAAAACAAATCGAGAAACATTTTTCTGTTTTCCTAAAAGAGAGAAAGAAAGAAATAATAAATAATAGTCTTGTCTCCCACCACAGAAGAACATAGATAGTGGCTGCAAATCTAGAGATTTCCAAATCAAAATAAGTCATTAATTTAAGCTTTAAATTATCCTAATCTCTTGAATTTAAAAAATATGCAGTTAAATTCTTATTGTTCACAAGTACTAGTTAAAGTCTTGTTGTTTGCTGTTATAAAAAAAATCTTATTGTTCACTACAAAAGAAGATGGTGAAAAATTGACAAGATTAACATATACTCTATATAATATATTTTAAACAGGGTGAATTTTCAATTTTCTCTAAAAATGCGACCCAACTTGCAAAAGTCTATAACTTACATGGCTCCTACTATGTTTAATAATATAAATGGCCAAATCCCATAATCGAATCACAACGTTTAATAACAATAAGACATTGACCAACAATTCACGTTAGATTATCTGTAACTAATAACACTTTTGAACATACAATCATTTACACGCCACTTATAAAAAAAATCTCTCACTTTTGAGTGAAATGTGCATTTTGTATTTTAGTTAAATATTCATTCTCTTCTAAAACTTTTACTGACTTAAGTGTTCGAATACCACTTCTTGATATAAATTAACCGTCGTCCTCTATTGCATCGACTCCTATGGTCGCCGGGTCTATTTCATGTCAAAATACTTACTATATATATAGTAAAATGTTAATGAGTATCCTCAGCTACCAAGAAGTTTATATAAAAAGTAACAACTGTGAACAAAAACAACTATTTGTATTCTTATACAGACAAAATTTTCTTTAATAACATCTTTAGGACACTTGTTTTGGAGACACAATATCCAAACCAAACAAACTAATGGGAGTGGATGCATGTTTAAGGTTGACATAATCTCTTTGTTTCTTCTTCTTCTTCTACCATCACTCACTCTAACCTCTTAACAGTATTCTAAAATCATTGCAATATCAGCCATCGATGGCTCCCAAAAAGGTTCTTCTCCTCTGCGGTGATTTCATGGAAGACTATGAAGTAAGTAACGCTTCACTCAACTTCATTTCATTTCATCACCTTCACTCTAATTAATTCTCTCTCAATTCACTTTTTCTGTTGCAGGGTATGGTTCCATTTCAAGCATTACAAGCCTTTGGAGTCTCCGTCGACGCTGTTTGTCCCGGCAAAAAATCCGGCGATGTTTGCCGCACCGCCGTCCACATTCTTTCCGGTGGCCAGGTCCCCCTTCATTAAAATCTGTTTTTGAATTGATTTGTTAATTACTTATTTGTTTGCCAAATTTTCATGGATGAATGAGGATTTTTGCATGTATACAACTTCATATCAAATGGATTTCAATATCAAGTTAGATATAATTTTATAAGGTCTTGGTTGGATAAACAATTTATTTAAGCACTTATAGCATAAGCACTTATCATATAAGTGTTTATGTATAATAAGCTAATTTTAGATCAAATGATAAAATTAAGTTTTTATATAAGCTATAACCTGTTTTCATAAACTATCATGTAGAGCTTATGTAAATAAGCTCAAAACAATTTATGGACATATCATAAGGTGTTTTCATAAACTCTCCCAAAAACAGATTCCCATACAAGTGCTTATTCCAGTAGAAAAACTCAAATAAGTCAATCAAAATCATGCTTTTCAAAAATTAAAAGTCAATCTAAATAGCTGTAACTTTTAAAGGAAACAAGCTAAAAAACTTATCTAGAAATATCCAATCAATTCCCATAACTGTAGTTTAGTTACAATTTCCAATCATAGTCTTGGTGTTATTTTGTGATATGAATGATAAAGTTTTAATCTTGAATAATGTTTCTTTTGCTGGTTTCAGACTTATACTGAGACAGTTGGTCACAATTTTACACTCAATGCAACTTTTGATGAAGTTGATCACACAAGCTATGATGGGTTGTGGTTACCAGGAGGAAGGGCACCGGAGTATCTTGCTCATATTCCTAGTGTTGTGGAGCTGGTGACTAAGTTTGTTAAATCTGGAAAAGAAATTGCTTGCATTTGTCATGGCCATTTGATTCTGGCTGCTGCTGGTGTTGTTGAAGGTCGCAAGTGTACAGCTTTTCCTCCTGTCAAACCGGTATTGGTTGCGGCTGGTGCTCATTGGGTTGAACCTGACACCATGTCAACAACTGTGGTGGATGGTAATCTCATTACTGCACCTACTTATGAAGGGCATCCCGAACTTCTTCGCCATTTTCTGAAGGCATTAGGAGGCAAAATAAGTGGCTCTGATAAGAAAATCCTCTTTATTTGTGGGGTATGTTCAAATGTTTTCCTTATTAGTTAAAATATCACGGACTGCGGGAATGGAATACTGCTCACTTTACTTCTTTTGGCATGACTAGTTGTAGAAGTAGAATTTTTAGGCACAGAGCTCATGACTATTTACTAAGTATAGTATCTAGGGGTTTTTGTTTTAGAATTTCCTTGTTAAACATGGTGTAAGGCTATCTTCTGAGACTATATCTTCAAGCAATGCCTTTATACCACTTAATTTATGTAGGTTATTTGTTACTACTTACTATCTATAAACTAACAATCTATGTAGCATCAATATTTGAGATTGAAGGCGTGTCTGGTCCGACACGTGTTGGACACTGACACTATACTCAGACATGTGATTAAATACAATCACTTATTTTTCTTAAATTACTATTGGTGTCGTCTCCAATGTCTGTGCTTGTGTTAGTGTTACTTAGTTGCAATTATTAGCATTAAAACAGTTAAAGTGGGTGACTTTCACTTGCCACTCTGCATACACTCAACATTTATTAACATTAAAATAAGTGGGAGACAATCATGGCCCAGTGACCTACGAATAATTCAAGTTCAATATTATAGTATACGAGGAGTGTTATGCACCTAGTGCTACCAATAATTTCTTTTGTTTTTACCATGCACCTACTGCAACCAACAATTTCTGTAGTTTTATGTTCTTTCATAAATCATTTTACCTTTATTGCTATGATGGTTGATTAGACATGTTTTAACAATTTTTAATTACAGGATTATATGGAAGATTATGAGGTCAAGGTTCCCTTTCAGTCTCTTCAGGCTTTAGGTTGCCACGTTGATGCAGTTTGCCCCTCAAAGAAGGCTGGTGACACTTGCCCAACTGCTGTTCATGATTTTGAAGGAGATCAAACTTACAGTGAAAAGCCAGGACACAATTTTGCTTTAACTGCGACCTTTGATGATGTTGACCCTTCAGTCTACGATGCTCTTGTCATCCCTGGAGGTCGATCACCTGAGTACTTGTCATTGAATGAGGCAGTTATTGCCTTGGTGAAGCATTTCATGGAGAACAAGAAGCCAGTTGCATCAATCTGCCATGGCCAACAGATTTTAGCTGCTGCTGGTGTTCTCAAGGTATCATTACTATAAACTCATTACAAGCACCGTTTTTGTTATTTCATGCTAGTTATTAACCAGCATTTGACTTGAGTAGCTATTAATATTCTTAAACTCTTGTTCATTGTACACCTGTTTCTATCCATCTTTCTTTTGGATTGTTGGGTTACAATGTTGTAACTAGCAAGGCTGAGCAAGTAGGAAGTTATAACTGACAACGATACAGTTATTTCCTTAAATAAATCCGGTAGTGTAATGGTGTTGTTATAGATCGCACTTGTGGTCTAAACTGTCATATTGTCGTATTAATTTCTTGTTTTCTTGCTTGGATAATTGGAATGTAATCCTCAAGCATGTTCATTAGATATCCACTATCTATCACCCTTAAAAAAAGAAAGAATGATAATACATAATTAAACATAAAGAAATGAAATGTGGACATATCTTATCTTTTTACTATTAATGAAAAATGATTCGATGAGATTTGTGTCATCTTCTGGTGTTTGGTTTTCGGCTCAACACTTTCTTCATACCCTTTTTTATGTGGGTTACATTGCTACCATTAGCGTTCACTAAGAGACTTTATAAATTACTTCTTTTGGTTGAGTTCTCCTCATTATCCATATATTATGAAAAAAATTGATAAATCTTCGGCTATGGTGTATCATTCGCTTTCTAAATTATTGATTCCACCTGTCTGTTAATTTTACTTTCTTTCTTTCTGTTAGACATCATTCATTGGTGACCATGTGTAGAAAAGCATGTATTGAGAATCATTTAATATTTTCTAAAATAAAACATTTATATTTTTCCTCTTATGTCTTCATTGATACAAAACCTTAAGAATCTACTGCATTTTTCTTGTAACAGGGAAGGAAATGTACTGCTTATCCGGCTGTGAAGCTTAATGTGGTTTTGTCAGGAGCAACATGGCTGGAACCTGACCCCATAAGTCGTTGTTTCACTGATGGAAATCTTGTTACTGGAGCTGCATGGCCAGGGCACCCTGAGTTCATTGCCCAATTGATGTCACTGCTCGGTATTCAAGTATCTTTCTAGTTGCGCTTGTAATAAAATCTGCCAGATGTGTCCAGTATCAGAGGGTTCAAAATAAGTGGATGTGCAGTGTTTTTTTTTTAAGGACTTGTAATGTGCTATGATGCAAGCACTTTCAGCAAAGTGTCTCTTTTGGCCAAGGAATTCTTTCTCCTAGTGAAGAGATACATTGTGTATGTATTTAGAGTACAAGAAAAATAAATAAGAAAAACTCCTCTGTAACAAACTAACTAGCTTACAACAAATTCACAATGAACAAAACTAAAAACTGCACAAACATAAACATAACAATAAATTCACAACAAACTGCAACTTTGTATCTGTCCGATGTCTAATACAATTTCTTAATTATATTCCTGAACACCACATTAGTCGCTATTTCACATGATACTTTCTAATTGTATGATTGATGACATTATGAAAAATTGGAACTAAGGAAGAGTAACCCTCATCTGGTTTATTCTGTTACCTTTTTGGTTCAATTCCCTTTACTGCTCCATACAATCATCGAGCTGATAGGACAGAAAGGAGGCAGTAGTGTTAGTTGTAGAAAAACCAGTTGAGGTAGAGTGGCCTTCACGAGACCTAAGATCGGTTTCTACAAACACAGGCATAGTTGGTTACAGGTGCTCCGCTAAGCTCCCGGTTTGGAGGAGGACTACTACTTCGGACATTGTTGGTCTCATTCCAGCTGATGCTTGAGTACATAATAAAGCAATCGCTATTTTCGACCAAAAAAAAGGCAATCGCTATCATTTTCTTCACTTATTCTCCATTATAGTCATCAGGGTCTAAGGCCTTGTCCACGAGCTCCAAATGCATGCCTCTCTCTCTGCAGTTTCCATGTCTGTTTAGCGAAAGTCAAAGATCATATGATAAAATATCAGTACATACTCATTCCGGTCGTTGTTATAAGAGAAATTTTAAGTTTGTTTGTGGTCTCTTTGCATGACTCACAATTTAATCCCATATATGAACACAACTGAGAGTTATTGGTTGAATATGGATAACTCAGCAAATTATGTACATGTTATGTGATATTAAACCAGTTTGCTTAATACTAACTAGGTCTATTTTATTCCAAACTGCAAACAAACTCTACACAAATTCATATTTTATCTATTTTCTCTTAGCATTGGGATGCAAATATATCACCAGTACAACTAAAAATACCAGTTTCCACAGCTGCAATGGAAAAATTTGCATATTTGTATCCAAATGGAAGTGACAAATATGTGTTTCAAGTCTACTATATTCTGTGATTGAAAGTCATAGTTGAGACACACAACTCGTGTATCAAATCTTGGAGACAAATTCTTCCTAGTTTAGATTTTCAAAATGATGTTGTAGCCATTCCAAATGGATATCCAATTGTTTAGAAAGAATATTGAAAGCACAGACAACAGTAGTGTGTGCAAATGTATGTGAAACAATAAGTCCCACATCGACAATATCAGACACAGTAGTGAGAAAAGTGGGATATATAAAGAAAGGGTATGGCATTGGATTACATACTTACCTGGATGGGGTCAATGGGTGATCAAGAAGGCCCATGGCCTAGGAAGGTGACCTCCAGGAGGGGTGCCTTTCTAAGGTCTACCCAAGTGGTGGAGCCTACATCATAATTTGTTGCTGTGGGGGCCTGCGTTCGCGCGGCCCCCTTCAATTATAGTTTAATTTTTTTATGTTGATTGTGTGGGCTTTCACTGCACTAAAACAGCCACTTGCTAGTTCAGATCTAAGCAATTCATCATTTGTTCATCAACACATTAACCAAAACCCAGTAAATCATGAAAAACTCTCTTTTAACCCTTCTCCTTACCCTGTCATCTCTATGTCAAACCTGAACAAGTTCTTCAATCTATAATCCTAAATTCATGACTCCCAGAAAGGGTTCTTCTCCTTTCCGGTGATTCCATGGAAGATTATGAAGTATGCTTACCACAAGGGCTTTCGCCCAATTCATTTTTCTGTTGCAGGACATTGCAAGCATTTGGTGTCTCCATCTCCATCAATGCTGTTTGTCCCGGAAAAAAAATCTGGTGACATCTGGTTGTGGCCAGGTCTATGTTTAACTTTATCATGCAAATCAGTATATTCACAGGAAAGTTTATGTTTATGTTTATTTTTAGGTACATAACTTAAGGACACACCACTTATTCAAGAGGTGAATTTCTAATCACTTGGTTAGTTTATAAAAAAAGAAGTTAAATTTGGATAAACTATTTATGGTTTAAATATGATTTTATTTCATGCAATTATACCGTCTTTGTTTTAGTCCGATAAGGTTTTTTGTTTGGTACATTTCTTGTAGATGCAAAACATGTTGCTTTTAGTCCCTAACTTTAGCTTATTCGGCCACATGGTGTGATTATATTTGGTCTCATATGACTTTAGGGACTCAAAGCAGCTGTCTTTCAATTTGCAGAGAATGAATCCAAACAAAGACAGTTACTGGTACTAAAACCAAAAAAGGTGGAATAAGCTAAAAGAATTGATGAAAATAAGCTAAAAATAGTTTATAGACATTATAAGTTGTTTCTATAAGTTCTCTCAATTAGTTTCAAAAGCACTTTTGTCAGTATATAAACTCAAATAAGTCAATCCAAACAACTTTAACTTTTGAATAAAAAAGCTAAAAGAACTCAAAAACATCCAATCAATTCCCATAACTGTAGTTTAGTTCCAAACTTCCAATTTCCAAACATATTCTCGGTGATGTGTATGTATGGTAAAGCTTTAACTTGAATAATGAAGTTTTGTTGGTTTCAGACTTATATTGAGACAGTTGGTCACAAATTTAGACTCAATCGAACTTTTGATGAAATTGATCATACAAGTTACGATGAGTGGTGGTTACCAGGAGGAAGCGCGCTGGAGTATCTTGCTCACAATGCTGCTGTTATGGAGCTAGTGGACATGCTTGCCAATTCTGGACATGAAATTATTGCTTGCATATGTCATGGCCATTTGATCCTGGCAGTTGATAATCTACTTGAAGGTCGCAAGTGCACAACTTTTCCTCCTCTCAAACCGGTATTGATTGCTGCTGGTGCTTATTGGTTTCAACACCATGTAAACAACCGTAGTGGATGGTAATCTCATTACTGGTACCCCGAACCTCTTCGCTATTTTGTGAAGACATTAGGAGGTACAATAAGTGGCTCTGATAAAAAAAATCCTTTTTATTTGTGGGGTATATGTTCAATTATTTTTCTCATTGCCTGTAGTTAATAAATCAAGGACTGTGATACTGCTCTTCAGGCTTTAGGATGCCACATTGATGCAGTTTGCCCCTCAAAGAAGGCCATTACCAGTTCATTTTCCTTGTAACAGGGAAGGAAATGCACTGCTTATCCGGCTGGGAAGCTTAATGCGGTCTTGCCGGAAGTTGGTTAGTGGAGCTGCATGGCCAGGGCACCCTGAGTTCATTGCCCAGTTAATGGTGCTACTCGGTATTCAAGTATCTTTCCAGTAACCCTTTGAAGGATTCAAAATAAGGGGATGTGCAGTGTTACCATATTGTATTTGAAGGACTTGTAATGTGCCGGGCAAGCAAGCACTTTGAGCAAAGTGACTCTTTTGGCTGAGGTATTATTCTTTCTCCTAGTGGAGATATACATTGTGTATTTATAGTACAAGAAAAATAAATAAGGAAAACTTCTTTGTAACAAACTAACTAGCTTACAACAAATTCATAATGAACAAACCTAAGAAACTACACAAACATAGACAATAAATTCATAATAAACATAGCTGCAACTGTTTATCTATATACTATTTTCGAATTCTATTGTCGAGATCGAACACCACATAAGTTAATACTTTTGTACATGTAGGATTGATGAACAGTTGGAATTAACGAAGAGTAACCCTCATCTGGTTTACTGTTACCTTTTTGGTTCAAGTCCCTTTCTGCTCCATATAATCATCGAGCTGATAGAACAGAAACGGAGGCAGTAGCATTAGATGTAGAAGAACCAGTTGAGGTAGAGTGGCCTTCACGAGACCTGAGATTTGTTTCTACAAACACAGGCATAGTTGGTTGCAGGTGCTCCGCTAAGCTTCTGGTTTGAAGGAGGACTACAACTTCAGACATTGTTGGTCTCATTACAGCTGATGCTTGAGTACATAATAAAGCAATCTCTATCATTTTCTTTACTTCATCTCCATCATAGTCATTAGGGTCTAAGGCCTTGTCCAAGAGCCCCAAGTGCATGCCTCTCTCATGAAGTTTCCATGACTGTTAAATAAAAATCAAAGACCACATGGTAAAATATTATGAGATACTTCACCTTGTCCTTTTTATAAGAGACCTTTTATAATTATGACTGTTGAGAAATTGCTTACTTTTTTAAGAAGGTATTCACCATCATCATCGTCTTCCTTTACTTCCGTACTCTTTCGACCACTTATGATTTCTAGGACTACAATACCATAGCTGTAAGTATCAGCCTTTTCTGATAATTGACCATGGATTGCATACTCAGGTGCTGTATATCCCCTGAAAGTTACAAGTGCATATTGTATATTCCATGATTAACAAAGGAAGACTTGTAAGTAATGCATTACATAGCATGGAACATGAAAGTGGTAAATTTTAAGTTCTTTCTTCTTTACATTGCTGCTCAAATAAATGTTATGTAATCTAAGTGAATAAAATTGTTTTGCCTTACAATGTTCCTGCAACTCCAGTGCTTAGATGAGAACGATCCCCTGGTAAAAGCCGCGCCAATCCAAAATCAGCAATTTTGGGGTGAAGATTATCATCAAGGAGTATATTGCTAGTCTTTATATCTCTATGTATAATGGAAATGTGGAATTCCTCATGAAGACAGGCCAGCCCTCTTGCCGTGCCTAAAATTATATCACACCTTTGTTTCCAATTTAGGGAACCTTGTTTGTTACCTATTTAATTGACAAGTTCATATTTAAGGCTATAGAAAAGAGAAAAGAAGTAGTAGAAGAAAAATTCAACAAATTAAATGATTGTATTAGTGGTTGAATTGAAGAGAGTTATTACCAAACAAGAATTTGTCTAAGCTGCTGTTTGCCATGTATTCATAGACAAGTATTCTCTCTTGGTTTTTACTGCAACAACCAAGAAGTCTAACAAGATTCCTGTGATGAACATTGCTTATAAGCT
>Ga0315915_1000414_pt1 | contig 42613 bp, 11 predicted proteins | sample MpolbnodulesMG_FD_207738 | JGI IMG/M metagenome (GOLD analysis project Ga0315915, IMG submission 207738) | Medicago polymorpha root nodule microbial communities from Los Angeles, California, United States - branched nodules | ecosystem: Host-associated > Plants > Roots > Nodule | place: USA... | reverse complement strand
AATGACACAACATCACCAAAATACGCGTAATCCAAAATCATATTTGCATCACACCAAAACACATTTGTCATTTGTTCTTCTATATCCATCTGATATGCATGAAAGAAAGATGGATTCTCCAACAATTGTCGCTGAAAATATTGTGAAATACATCCAGCTTTGCCGTACACCATACTTCTTTGTCTTCTTTTACTAATGTAATTTTTTACATCCACTCGTGTAAATCCAACATTAGATCTATGCCCTGCATGTGTGCTCATAAGTTGAAATGTTGACTTTTGCATTAATCCAGAATCATTAGCCAAATCAATCTCATGTGCTTGTACTTCGGTTATCTTTCTATGTGATGCAAGCATGTGTGTTGTCTCTGGAGATAGCAGCTCATGGTTATGCTTCTCTTCAAATTCATGGATGACCAACTTCCCATCATAACGTGTAAGTGTGATCTTTGCATTGCAATCTGTTCTAGTCTCTTTTCTGTGTTTGCTAACAAAAGCATTTGCTTCATTTGTCTTTCGCAGCCCTTCCTTACAACAAACAAATCTACATGATGATACAATGCCGTCTTTATTTTTGTTCGCATAGCGTGTTCTAATTCCAAAGCCAGTACATGCAGCATAAGCAAGCCAAAATTGATGAACTTCATCTATATTGTCAAATTTCATTCCAACCCTTGGCTTCCAATCAACATTTACGGATGTCATATTCGATCAAACAACTCAAACGAAGGAACCTAACAAGTGTACAAAAGAATTAAATAAGAGTCCAAAAAATATAGTGAAAGACCATATGATGTTTGTATACATTAATTTTTTAAAATGCCATATAAGACAATGAAATGAAAACACACCAAATGTTGGAAGAAAACACACAACAAGATTACTGAGTACAAGATTACACACGGGAAATTAAAACAACCATGCTTGCACAATACACACAAGAAATACTAACAGACTTATGAAATAAATAAAAAAAGGGTATTGGCATTGATAAGAATAAACAAGGAAATTAAAAGGGTATGAAAATGGTTATGAATTTCTACATTATATTCTCCTGTATCTCAAAAATTCATTCAATGTGTTAAACAAAATCATCTTTACCAGAAAAAAATTGAGACATTAGAATGAAAAGGAGTTATTTTTAAATATCAGTGAGCTATGATTTTTACCTGATAAAAAATCGCGACAGAATGACGGAGACGGCGAGATGGGCGGAGCAGAGTGGCAGTGCATGACGGCGGCGCGCGGCGGCAATAGTGGGTTGAAGGTGGAGGTTTGTCAAAGGGGTGATACGGGTTGTGACTTTATGGGTATTGGGTTTTAAGATGGATCTGAATTTGATTTTTGCTTTTGTTTTTTAATACAAAAAAGGAAGGAACACGTATCAAAATCAAAAGATTAAACCAATGGTGGATATTGACTAAAGTTACATAACTTTTCCCTCTCAAAAGTCACCGAATCCGGATCCCAAATAATGCATGCTCTGAAAAACCTTAGGAATATAATAGAAACAGCCACCGTACGAGCCACGCAACATTTTTACGTGTATATATCAAGAATCTTAATCTTAATTTAGACCCTCCGTCACGTTAATGGTACTTTGCTATTATTGCTTAGCACTTACTATCTCGAGTCCCATCAACTACAATTTGAACCCAAATCCCACAAATCCTGAGACAATGCACGTTATTTGACTTTTATAGCATATTTACTTACAGAAAGAAAAAAAAAACCCTATCTCGCACATATATTTATTTAATTTAGGCTTGAGTGATCAATTGAAACTATGAGGATTATCAAAAACCATGTGACTATAGCTTTTCAGAAATGACTTGATTTGTCAAATTAATCTAACTAATATCGATATTGTTAGCACTAAGATAATGTCTTCAATCGATTTGAAGAGTTATTTTGATTCCATTTACTGTTCTAGATGCTAAGAGAATTTACAGGTAATGTTTGCTTACCTTATTAACTTCGGTTTAATCATTTTATGTGTGAAAGCAGGAGCCTCAATTTTTAACTTGATTGTTTATGTACCTTGTACGGTTGAGTTTTTGAGTCTGCAAGTGGGAGTGACTGGCCATCAGCCTGACCAAATGGGGTAACACCTTTCTCACAACAAGTCAACCAACTCCCTCAAAAGTCATTATCCACAATGAAAATTGCCGTGTAGTAGAGCACAAGACTTTTCAAAACTAATTCTTTTTCTATATGCATGATGTTAATTGGGATGGAATTAATTGTTCCAAATTTCAATTAGGATATGTTTGATTGTGTGAATAGAGAAAGATAGGAGAAATATAGTATATTTGAGATATAATTTGGTATAAAAATGTTAGCAGAGAGAAAAATGTGAAAAATAAAGTTGATTTGATTGAGCTATTATTTGATGTGAAAGAATATACTTTGTCTTGTTAAGCTGGATTCAAGTTAGGGTTTGTCTGTTTGGATAAATTAAACAGTTTATTTACGGTTTATAGCTAACACAAGTTTATTATGATAAGCTTGTATGAGCTATTTTTATAGCAAAAGATAAAATAAAATTACGTTAAATTATTTTTATATATGTTATAAGTTGTTTTTGTCAAAAAAAAAGTTCCAAGTTTTTATTTTGACAAAATGTTATAAATTGTTTTTGTAAGTTATATTGGAGAATTTATGAAAATATGTTGACAAAACATTATAAAAGTTGTCATAAGTTGTTTTCTTGTTCTTCGAAACACTCTCACAAAACTTATATGAGTAGATAAATTCAAATAATTTAATCCAAACGTACCTAAATATTGATGTTAATTATAGATCGTATGATGCTGTTTCTAGTTTTATTTGTGTTGCCGTAAGCAGTGATTGTACAAGAGTTTACTTTCCTCGTGGTTTTGATCAGGTGATTAATGTTTTAGACTTTAGCTGTGTTTTGCTGTTAGGGGCTTACCCCATTCACATTATAAAAATCACCAAAAAATTCCACATGACGGACTAATAGGACGTAGTTTGTGTTCTTTTAGGGTGTGTTTGGATGGAAGGGAGGGGTTACTTTTTTATTTTTAAATTACGGACACTATGAAATATTTTTTAAAAAGTTAACATATTAACATGATAAATGGTCATATAATACTTCATTTACACTTAATTTATTTTAAAAAAAACGTGTTATATAGTCCGTAATTTAAAAATGAAAATTGAACCCTCCCTTCCCTTCCTCTCCTAAACCCTCAATCCAAACACACTTAGAGGTTTCTATTTTTTTTTTTGGAGGCTTAGGCTCCTTTTTATTTACCAAAAAATAAAAACTGGACTTTCTCTATTTAGATTTCATTATTCGTGGATTTTTTACTATTTAAAAAAATAGAAAAAGAACATGTTTCTACCAAAAAATAGATGAGAATTTTTTATTAATTAAAGTAACATTTATGACTAATTTTAATCAACCTTAAGAGAATTTGACCTCTATTTTTACTACTGAGCTGACACACTAAGTTGCATGATTATATTACTTATGCTTTTTGAAAGATACTTATGCTAGTATGTAAAAGTCAATTTTTCCTTAAAAAAAAATGTAAAAAGTCAATTTATATATTTTACTAATAAAACATGAATAAAGATTTACTTTTGCTAGTTCAAAAAGTCAATTAATATACTTCATAAATAAAACATGAATAAAAGAGTGATATCCCTTTTCCCCTAAGAAAAAGAGTGATATCCCTTTATTAATTTGAATTTGGGATTGCAACCGTGGAACACGAATTATTAATTTTTTGGACTCAACTATTATGATTTGATTTGTTCTTCAAAGAAAGTTATAATATCAGATTGCTATCGCCTATCACATAATAAAATTCAATAAGTTCACATCAGGTGCATTATTAAACACTACTGGATAACAAAAAATGCAATGATTTTATATTCATCAAATAAAAAAAGAAGCAGCAATTCTTATAGGTAATTCATACGAAAGTTCTGTTGCTTTACAAGGACATATTTAAATATTTCTTAATAAATATGATGTAATGTGATGTGCTTTATTGAGTGTGAATATATATTACATTATTGTATTATTTTAAGGCTTTTGTTAACGAGTGTCTTCGGGTACTCTTTAAGCATTTTATATTGAATAATTATTCTTTAAAAATATGAAAGTTTTCAATTTCCAATGCACTTTATTACACAAATTTTCATAAAAAATACTATTTAAAGTCTTTAACTATTACCCCAAAACACTAATTAACGTTTCCTTTATTTTAAACTATTTATATGGATTAAATTAAAGTATAAATAACATTCTAAGATAGTTACTCCATTGAAAATGGTGGACCTTGTGCTTGTGTGAACTGGATAATGGATTGTTAAGAAACGTCAATGGCCCTCAAATGCATACCACTTTCTTAGCTTTTTATACTTTAATAAAATAAAATTTTAATGATAAACTTTATAATTGAGGTGGGAGATGATGCCCTATCAATCAAATTATAGAAGAGGCCTGTCTTGACGCCTATGCTTAGCTAAAAATGACGTCTACTACCAACTCTATCAAGAATCTCAATAATACCCCTTTGGATTTTTCTTATTATTTTTCAAGTTCCTTTGAAATATTTACGCAATATATGAAATAACCGACGTTCATTAGTAAGATAAGAATCTCAATAATACCTTTTAGATCTTATAGCATGTTTGTTTTAACAGTGGATTTATCACTTCAAAGGCAAAAAACCACTGTTGGAGGAGAAGTTTGCTTTTGGAGCTTTCTTAAATCACGGTGAGAAATACCTCATGATGTGTAAATAATGCTCCAGCCGTGAATCCAAACACAAGCTTAGTTTACTTTCCAAGAACTTTAATATAATGAGATAACCAACATTTGTCGGTAATGAATATGGGTGAAAATAGCATAACATAAATCGAAATATCAAATAATGATCTGCAATTAAATTCAAAGTTTTGTTAACAAGTGAGTTAAGGACATTTCTAAAAAAAAAGTGAGCTAAGGACATTGTTTAAAAAACTCACAAAAAATTATTTTATTTTAAAAATAAAAATAAAACATATAAAAGTTATAGCTACTCAATTTTCTATGTAAATTTACTACTTTTGAACACTTAAACAATGCGTTAAAAATTCTTATTAACATTCTTTCTTAAATTCAATCATGTAGAAAAAATTCAAGGCCAGGATTTGGTCTCAATCCTCTAAAGCCTGCCATAGATTTGTTTTTATATGAATATATTTAAATAAGTAATTTGACATATTTTTGGATTTACTGTCGAATTAATAGATAAATAAGGTTAAACTGTATTTAAATAAGATATTTTAGAGAATTTGTCTATATGATACCATATTTTAAGTAAATGCCATTTAACCAAGAATTTGTCTATAAGTTTCCAAAGAATAAGTAGGACAAAATATATTCCCAAATGAACTTTCACCAATTATTAATCTCAGTTGTCAGGCAATCTCTTTTTAATTCCTCTTTGCAAAAGTGTAATATAAATATCATGTTTAGTTTAGGCAACAAAATCGATTTGTGTGGCAGAGACAGCAACATTTTTGGCATCCATTTAAAGAAGCATAACATTTGTGACTTTAAAGGGTTAAACACGCCCGGTACAAGTAAATCGCGTAAGGGGGTACGCATGCAACACCTTGTTAGTGTGAATGCATGATTAGTCTCAATAGACAATGGAGTGTCTCTATCCAATCTTAAAGGTGTTTTTGATTTGTTAAAAAAAAAACAAAGGGTGTTACATGATAATTCTAGTTATACAATGTTTGATTTGTAAAATTGTTTAAAAGACAAGACAAATCCAAGGTAAGAGGCATGACAAAAACTGAAATTCTTATCCCTCACCAAATCACAACACAACTTGTTGTACTACGTACAAGTTGTTTAAAATATCAAAATAACATTTTATTCATAAAAAACTATATAAGACCAAAAATTATTTAAGAACATAAAAATTTGTCATATGCTATTCTTCTTGTATTGTGTTATTCTGTCTGTACAGTTCTATCAAATATATCCTTTTTTTGTAAACCACTTATGATTAATCCGCATGAAATTGCTTGCCATCTCATCATATAAAGGTAGATTTGAGTACATGACTTCTGATTAAGCTACATGAAATTGCTTGTCATCTCATCGAAACACTATGGAGTATGCATGCATCACATTTATTTATCTAAAGAGACTGATTAATATAAGAGAAATGCTAGCAATATACCTTCTAACACACTTTTCAACACAGTCTCTTTGATTGGTTAAAATTCACATGGGTCCCACAAAAAGTATATAGGACCCACATGATTTGGTGGGACCCGTGTGAATTTTAACCAATCAAAGGGAGTGTGTTGAAAAGTGTGTGTTAAAAGGTGTGTTGCTAGCATTCCTCTTAATATAAATGACAAGTGACTTTGCCGATAAAGAATTAACTCATCTAAAAAATTGTTGGTTCAACTTTTGTTGTCGATCGAGAACCTCTTTAGTATCTGATGTGTAAACGTTCATTAAACTTTAAGGTTCTTATAATCTTTTTGAACATAGAAGTTTAAATATCTAAACTTTTTTATTTAAAAAAACTAATTAATTCTAAAAAATTCGTAAAACAAGAAAAAGACATAGAAGGACATTTTAGAGAATTCATGTGGGTATCCACCAAGGTTGACGAAGCAGTCATAACGACAAGACAGAGTTTCCACGTGTTCACGCGCTACGCGCTTAGTACGTTGTCTTTTGTTGCAATCTTGATTACCATAGGCGAATCTAAAAACATGTGTTCCTTTCACATGACATGTTCATTTCTTCTTATGTTTCTTTCTTAACACAAAATTTTGTTCCTTTTTTCTTCCACCACACAAAATTCCCTTTGGAAATATCACTGCTTTTTCTTGTTTACCTCTTTTTCTGTTGTGTACTTATAACAGTTGAAGTGGTTCAGAAAAGAGTTTGTGTTGTGTTGTGAATTGTGTCAGGGACTGAAGTGATGGGTAATTGTCTTGATTCTTCTGCTAAAGTTGATGCTGCTCAAAGCTCTAGATCCACTTCTGGTAAGTGCTAACTAATTAACTATTATCTCGTCAGTGGAATTGGTCCTCTGAATTAGTCGGTTTTTGGGTCGGATAATGAATTTTAGAAACAAATTTTTTTCCATCATCTTGTTTTCTTAATATTAAGTTCATGATTTTTTTTGGGAGGCTTGTGATCATTATGTTCTTGTGGTTATTTTTTTTCCTTCATGTAATTGGGTTTTAGAATTCATTATTAGTTATGTAATTGTGTTTTGAATTCATTATTGTGATCATTTTGTTTTCCTATTGATTTTATTGTCCTCTTTTTTATTCCAATTTTGGTTTGGTTTGGTTTTGATTTTTTTTTGGGTTTGGTATGGTTTGATTTGTGTAGCTAGGATTGAATCTTAAAGCACATTGTTTAGTGTTTTTTGGCCTTTCCTTTTTTGGGTATTTTTTTTTTCTTTCTCTCTTTGTAAGTTTTAGTTTGAATTGTATTAATTTAGGGATAAGGGTTCAATTTCATTAGCATACTTCTTTTCATAATATGGTGTTTCTTTTGGTACTTTTTTAAAAAATTGATTATGCGTTTTATCTATGTTTTGTTCTTGAATTTTCATCACCTCTTCTATTGAAGTACTTATCAATCAATATAATGTATTTCTAGTGTTTTAGGAGTGAATTATTTTGAGAATTGAAGTTTGGTTTCCTTTTATCTTCCTAAATATGGAGTTAGATTGTTTCTGAAGGTGTAGTAGCCATGGAATAGGATACGGAAGGAGTATTAAGAAAGAGGTCGATATTTTGATCCGTGCTGCCAACAAATTAACCACTAGCATTTGCCAGAGTTGAATTATTTCAAAGTTTTGTTTCCATTTTGAGAATTGAATAATTTCTGATTAATTGATATTCAAATTGAAGTATTTCAACACATCAAAATGGCTAAGCAAACTTTCAAATAATAAATTATAATGACTTCCATAGATATGAAGTGGAGATTTCAGCAATTAAACTAAGCGAAAAAAAATTGGCGTTTTTTTGTTGCGATTATGTTTGTTATGGAGCGAAAGGATGAGATGAGATTGAACTATAACTAAAGAAAAACACTGTTGTAAAATGCATATAAGTCTCAAATACTGGTTCAGAATTGTATTTTTTGATGGTTGAATGTGAAAGGTTATTTGAAGCAACTTGCTTTTGTGCATGCAATGTTATACTAAATGGACTAACAATTCTTTTATCCTTCTTTGGCATCAGGAACCTCAAAAACTACTCCTTCGAGTTTAACAATTCCATCATACAGTGACAAAAGCAATTCCTCAAGTCTTCTTCCTACACCGAGGTCTGAGGGTGAAATCTTGTCTTCTCCCAATCTTAAAGCATTTTCATTCAATGAGCTGAAAAATGCCACGAGGAATTTTCGTCCCGATAGTCTTCTTGGTGAAGGCGGATTCGGTCATGTTTATAAGGGATGGATCGATGAACACACATTTACAGCTGCAAAACCCGGATCAGGAATGGTTGTTGCTGTTAAAAGACTTAAGCCTGAAGGTTTTCAAGGTCATAAAGAGTGGTTGGTAAGTGTTTTCTTTCTAGGCCCATTATGGGACTACCTCAATAGTTTGAATTCTTTGCGAGAAGTGATTCCGCATATTTACGCAGTCAGCACTTTAGATCAAACGGATCTACATTGGATCGATCATGATCAAATAGTTCTGATTTTGAGTTTGCTTTTTAAAGACCTTTTACCCTGCTTAAAATCAGAGTCGTGTGCAATCTTGATCTTATGGCTCATACTGATTACTTGAATGTGTGCAATCTTTGATTATAGTGAATCCGAGAATTCATACTTCTACGCCATTTGCTTTGCCCCAAAAGACAAATATATGGTCTTTTTTGTTTCTTATAAATGATATTGAATTAATGATTGACGAAACTTTTATCTCTTTGCAGACGGAGGTTAACTACCTTGGACAACTTCACCATCCCAATCTAGTAAAATTAATTGGTTACTGCTTGGAAGGAGAGTACAGGCTTTTGGTATATGAATTTATGCCTAAAGGGAGCTTAGAGAACCATCTTTTTAGACGTGAGTTGCCAAAATCAATAAAAAGCTGCTTCCTTTCTTAACTAAGATGTTTGAAAATCGAGATTTTGATTTGTTAATGGCCAAAACGATTGATATCGACTAAGTTTGATTTGGGTTCATTGTAATTTGACAGGAGGACCACAACCACTGTCTTGGTCAATAAGGATGAAAGTAGCTATCGGTGCTGCTAGAGGACTCTCTTTTCTTCACAATGCAAAATCTCAAGTTATATACCGTGATTTCAAAGCGTCAAACATCCTTTTGGACGCGGTAAGATCATTGAGCATATTTAATCATATGATTCATATTTATAACTTCTTAATTTTTTTGTTATTTGTACGAACTTCTAACTTATCATGCATTTGGATTGCAGGAGTTTAATTCTAAACTATCTGATTTTGGCTTGGCTAAAGCGGGTCCTACCGGTGATAGAACTCATGTGTCTACTCAAGTAGTCGGTACTCAAGGATATGCAGCACCTGAATATGTTGCAACTGGTATACTTTAGCTTCACCTAAACCATTATTGATTCTTAGTTGGCCTCAATAGGCTTAATAGTTTTCATTTTCAACTTCATTGTGTTTTTTCTTGAACTGTTTCGTTGAACGAGGAATCCTAGCAATGCATTTTGACAATCTCTTTCTAAAAATCTGATTATTCGGTGGAATCTCATTAAACAAATTAACACGCCATCTATTGGTGTAGCCGGCATGATATTTCACCAAATAACTAATTGTGTTGAAAAATAATTGTGAAATAGTATACTGTCGGAAGAAGATTCGTGTCATTTGTCTTCCGTATATGTTAAATGTTACGCTAAAAGCCTTGTTGTTGTTTTACAGGTCGGCTAACGGCCAAGAGTGATGTATACAGCTTTGGAGTTGTTATGCTTGAACTTTTATCCGGAAGACGTGCAGTTGATAAAACAATAGCTGGCGTGGACCAGAATCTAGTAGACTGGGCAAAACCATATTTAGGCGATAAAAGAAGACTATTTCGGATCATGGATTCAAAATTAGAAGGCCAATATCCACAAAAAGGAGCATTCATGGCTGCTACACTTGCACTACAATGTCTTAACAGAGAAGCTAAGGCAAGGCCTTCAATGACAGAGGTTTTAGCAACTCTAGAACAGATAGAAGCTCCTAAACATGCATCCCGGAATTCCTTATCGGAACATCATAGAGTCCATGCTCCGGTCAGAAGGTCTCCTGCACGAAACCGAACGCCTTTAAATGTTACTCCTACTGCATCGCCATTGCCATCTGTCCGGCAATCTCCTCGTGCGCACTAGGCGCTGGACGAGGAATGTTTTGTATGTAAATGTGTTATTTTTATGAGGTTGTGTAAGCATGTCTTGTAGCATCTAATTAAATGCAATTTTTGGTTATCTTCAATATATTGTTCATACCATTTTTTTAGATACTGGTATAAACTTTACTCTGATGTGTGGATAATAATTAAGTATTAACTATGTACTAAGTTTAAAAAAAAAATGTATTAACTATGTACTCCATTCAGTAGTAAAATGACGTATATTTGAAAATATTAAATGACGTGTATTCATGATGTAAATATTCATGATGCAAATGTAGTTTTTTTGTTTTAACTTCAATTTAGTAATGGTTGCTCATGATGCAAATGTACTATTTTTTAGTTCTGGTTTTATTTCTATATGGTCATTTATGATTCATTTCAAAGTTAGTCATAAGCATATAACGAAGCACGTATTGACTGTGGTCCTGTTATTGCAATGTAGGGAGAATTAGTCAAGATTAATTCTAGCCAAAAGATACATATAACTAAATGTTTACTTTCTTCTATTGTTGATGGACCAAGAATTTAGTCGAGATTCGACTGATGCCCTCAACTGTGATTTCTTGAGCCAAAAAATACACATAACTAAATGTTTACTTTCTTGAATATGTCGATGGAGTAAAAATTTAGTAGAGATTCGACGGATGTCTCAACTTTGATTCCATTTATTCAAGTGATTAATGTCGAGGAAGCAACTCTATTCCTTAACCGCGGGTTCCTTAACTTCTCCAATAAAACGTAAAGTACAATGATTTTTGTGTTTTGAGATATTATACTAAGTAATGCATAAAAACAATATATAATGGCATATTGATAATAGATAAAAATAGCGAAATAAGATTTATACTTGATTGGATGTGTCTAATTACATCGTACACAATTTGTATTTATATGCAAAAACTATGCCTATTATCCAGACATCATGATATATAGTGTCCAACCTCTGCTAGGCTACTATTGTAGGTAGTGCGTGAGTTTCCCTCGTTGAGGGGATTGTGGTGCCCCACGTTAGGCTTTGAGTGTTGTCCTTCACGGCATCATCTGTTGACAAGGTCTTTAGTGTACAACTTTGATGGTATGTTTAGAAAATGTACTAAACTATCGTCAAATAGTATATAACTTTGTATTCGTAGGGATTGTGAAATTTCGACGTAACGACTACGAGTATGATTAGGATTATGTATCTTGGGGGTTTCACTTGATAATTGGTTAATTTACTAAACAACATAACCGAGATAAAACGACGATTTTGTCACGATAGATTTTCCTCTCTTTCACTACATGGTATTTGGGTCTAGTGTCTACAATTGTATACTTAGTACATGACGTTTGAACAAAATAGTTAAGTCAATGCCTTGGTAATTAACACTCTTCTCGTGTTACAACTCCCTAATGTCTTTGGTGAGTTTGTAACTTTTGAAAGTTTGAATGAGCGCCAAGCTATTGTCATAAAGGTGGTAGTAGAATATGCTTAAAGCTATTACACATTGAACGATTATAATTATGTCAAGTCTCAAAGCTAGAGTTAGTAATCATTAAGACTATATCAATTTATGAACATCCACAAACGCATAAAAGACATTAAGAAAACATTGCAATTGTACTCAAAGTGAACTCAACATGTTACATGGTTCAAGCAGTTACAGAGCAGGTCATCTAAATGAACTATCTTAGAAAATTAACTATTCATGCTATCTAAATATAAGCAAAATAACATGCAAAAGAATACATGAATTAGGTTGATGATTCTACGCCTTCAGGATGCTTACGGTCAATGGCAACCTTCCTTTATCGCGACTTCTCATGTTTCTCCTCGCCATAGCGTATTTTTCAAGTGAGACAAGACCTCTCTATTTATATGTGAGTGTTTCCAACATTTCTTGAATAGTCTGTGCTCCACACGCAGAGCCTTGTGCTCATTGCGCATGTGGTCGTGATTGAACATCATCAATTCCTTTCCAAGAGGTGCGACACACAACTCAATTCATGCAATGAACATCGTCCAATAGTTGTACACTTGATGTCCCTTCTTGACTACATGATGCACAACTCATTACGCGCATTGCACACGAGACAATTGCTGTCTTTTGTTCAATTCTTCATCACTTGTTCCATTTCTCCTCAATGAAACGTTAGTGATGACTATACCCAAAGAAATCACTTTGATAATTTTGTAAAAAGCATAGCACGACCATATTGAATGATTTGGCGTGGTTCAAGACCTTATGCTTAGAGTTACACTCTCATGCTCATCCATTGATTTATTTACAAAACTCTAAAATAGTCGATAACTTATTAAAAAGACTCTAAAATAACTCCCAAATAATGCTAAAAATACTATAGGTCTTTTTGGTGGCGGCCGAGGTTTGAACCCCGAACCTTACATATATTATGCATTGTTCCTACCAACTGAGCTAAACTCACGAGGACAAAATATTATAGGTCTAACTGCCCTCAAGCTTGTATCGTGTGCAATCATAAATTACATTTTTTCTCGTGATTCAATTTAAAATGTTTTGAAAATATATAAACTTTAATCCATCCTACAGAAATTCTTCCAGTAAAAAAAACAAAATTCTAAAAAAACAAAGTCCTAAAGCATTATTACTCACTAACCATTTTCTTGGCAGAGATCAATCAAGAAAAATATATATTTCAGACATGTTTTTGTGAAGAATAAGAATCAAGTGCCACGGGAAAAGGATATACGGCGACCAAGATATTTCAATGTGACCAAATTCAACTAATGGCAACGTAGGGATTCTGTGTTAAGGGACAATGATATTCTTACATTATAGTCAACAATTTTGACTTCATTTTATGACTAAGAACGATATTCATTCAATCAAATTGAAAGAGTATATTGATACAACAGAAATTTAAATTCATTAAAACAAAAATGATGAATCTATGAATAACCTAACAACATCAACATTAATAACATAAAACAATCGACAAAGTATAAAGCTTACAAATATGATTACCTTCAAGTTTTGATAAAACAATGCCTCCAAATTCGTAACATTGACGACACCAATGTTATTAATTGGATCTGCAATAGATCGAAACTGATCTTTCAATTTGAATAAATTAAACACCACACCAAAACAAGAAATTAAAAAAACATTGCATCAAGGCCGAAAATCAAAACAAACAATGTCTTCCTAAGATGACGAAATAATAAAAAACATACCGGAAAAACTAAAAAATATGTAGAATTCACTTATTTAACTAAAAGAGAAAGGAAAAAACGAGTTGGAGGGATCATTCGAGGCTAAAATCAACCCTAAATCACCAGTCTCCAATAAATCAAGAAGAAGAAAAAGTGGTAACAACTAGGGTTTACCAATGGAAAAAGAGAGAGTTGGAACACATGTGTTAAAACATTAGTTTTATGAGTCAACTGTTTAATAGAATTCCCTTGAATAATGCTTTGAATTTTAAAATTCATGAAAGCGAAAACGACTAGAAGAAATATTAGAGGAAGTACCTTTTGTTAGATTCGATGATTTTTAACCACTATGTGACACTAAATATATATCTCACAAGAGTAAACTTCTTGCCAAACATCCTGACTATGTTCATTCTCTAGTGTTGCACAAACAAACTTTTTATGCATGACAACACAAAGATTCAGGTCTCTTTGTCCTTTCAACACAATCTCTTTACTATATATAGAGATCTTGCCATGCATTGTTTAACCAAAAATACAAGCTAGTGAAGCATATTTAGCTGAGTAATTATTTGGTTGATTTTCTCCTGGAGTTCCTCTGAATGCTTCAAACAGGAGACAATCTTAATGGAAATTATGGATAGTTATTGTTCAATGAAGTGTTTGGGGGAACTCTTGGAATTGAATCAACACTGCACATGCAGATTCAAGAGTACATCAAATTCTATTCATTTCCAACTCTAAATATTGTGATCAAAGGTCTTGCTCTTGCTTTTAAATTTTTCTTACTTATAATGAACAAAATTAATTTTATTTTGTATTAACTAATTGAACTAGCTTCACCTTTTTATAATTTCTCTATACATATATTATGCTATATCTCAAAATTGATCATGAAAGATTTTGCCATGTCACAACATATTAAATCCTCAGTAACCTTTATTTTCAAAATCAACAGATTAAAACAAACAATTGGCGAAAATTTCAACTTGTAATAGAAAAACATTGTTATCTTGTAATAGTTGTATTGTATCATTACCACGTTAAAGAAAGTTCCTTAGCAGGAACAAAGTTGTGACATTGTTAAGAAGTTGTGAAGTAAAAGTTGAGTGATAGCTAGGGAGATAGATACTCTCAAGGATTGTATTCATTATTTGAATGGTGTAAACTCTTTGTGGAAGAGAAAGGACTAAAAACGTAACTATCCGATTGATAGTGAATTAGTATAAATTGTCGTGTACATCTGCTTTGCTTGCTCTCTCTCTCTCTCATCTAGTTTACCAATTACTCGCCTTCTAACAAAAAAAAAGTTTTAGTTTAATATCCATTTAATTTTTTGAATTATTTTTTATTAGGCCGAATCAAGAGGAGGACTTGCATCAGAGAGAATAAAAGACATTCCAACTAGGTTGCACCCCTGAGAAACCCCATCCTTTGCAGCCTACCTCATAAAATAATTTTTATTAAAGAAATAGAAAAATATATACAAGAGGGAGGCTACGTCTGACCCTCAACAAAAAAGAAAAGAAAGGAAAGCAAAAAGTTAAGGAAAACAATATGTAGGCAAACCATGACGGTCCCTAATGAAATCATCTCTAATAAAAACATGTAATGAAGTCGACCAAATAGAGCCTTAAATAGCAAGCTTGTTTCTAACCTAGCTCTTAATATGATCCTATGTTGAAAGGCACGCAATGAGTTCAAACATAATGTAACTATAAATAATTTGTTTTCAATACCATTAATTTCATGATTTCATAGATAATAAACAAAAAGAATTATAAACCTTACAACCAAGGTGAAAGAAAAGTTGCAGTGACATCTTAAAGAGTTAACGACAGCTTCATCGACGACCACAATTTAGCTTCATCAAGAATATCGATAGATTAACCATATAAGAATGTAATCTTGGACAATGTAATGAAAATAGAATGATGACAATCCCATCAACGACAATGATAATGTTCTTGATGCGACAAATATTGATGTAAGCATCGATGACCACTTCATCCCTCCTTTAGATATCTATTATTCTAGAAATTGAAGTATTCTTGATGCTAAAACAAGAGACATTTTAAAATAAAAATGATCTATTAGGAAATTGAATCTCACATTTTCTATAGAAAAATATTTTAGGTATTTTTCATATTTTATTTTCCTAGAAAGTTGAGTAATTGAGAGGCTTTTGAAAGAAAATGGTTGACTTACTCTAAGGATGTGGACAAAGTATATTATTTGTGTTGTAAATTACCCACTTCTCAAAATAGCAGCCAGATGAGTCTTTTAGCAAATGATGAAGTAGATGATTGGAAACATTTAAGTGAGAAACTCATAGAACATGATAATAGTGTTGAACATATCATTAATATTGAAAAATTACTTGAGATCTTCAATGTACACACAATTATTATTGACTTTGCATCTAAAAATGCTCGTAGGAATTCTTTTGTATGAGCATTTGAATATTAAATAAAAAAGTTAATGTTTATTGAATGAAGTTTGATGTTTTTATTAGATTATTTCTTAATGTAATAAAAACTATATATCATTTTCAAACAAACTATTTTCACACTTTAAGAATTCATTTTTTTTTTATACTTTATTAGTTAAGGCCCAACTAGTAGGTTCACCTTAGGCCACCATCCATTCCTTTCCAAGATGTGTGACGCGCAACTCAGTTCACACATCGTCTAATAGTTGTACACTTGATGTCCCTTTTCGACTACACAATGTGCAACTCATAACATGCATCGTGCACAAGGCACTTGTTATCCTTTCTTCAATTCTTCATCACCTGCCCATTTCTCCTCAATGAAACATCTGTAATGATTATACCCCAAAGAAATCACTTTGATAATTTTGTAAAAAAACATAACATGACCATTAAGTTGTATAATTTGGATGATTTGACGTGGTTCAAGGCCTTTTGCTCAGAGTTACGCTCTCATGCTTATCTATTGATTTATTTACAAAACTCAACTACAATATAATCGAAAACTTGTTAAAAAGACTAAAATAACTCCCAAATATGCTAAAAATATTATATGAGTGAATGTCGTCAAGCTTGTATTGTGTACAATCATAAATTACATGCGTTCTCGTGATTCAATTCAAAATGTTATGAAAATATATAAACTTTAATCCATCCAACCAAAATTCTCCCAATAAAAGAAAATTCTAAAAAAATAAAGTCCTAAAGCATTATTACTTGGCAGAGATCAATCAAGAAAAATATATATTTCAGACATTTGTTTTCAAGAACAAGAATCAAGTGCCACGGGAACAGGATATACGGCGACCAAGATATTTCAAATGTTATTCTCTTGCAATTTCAATCTTCCCACAATTGTGACCAAATTCAACTAGCTAGGAAAGCTCTATACTGACATCTCAAAAAGGATTTTCTTTGGTCCAAATTCATCATTGGGTCATGAAGGAATTTTGTGTTAAGGGGCAATGATAATCACACAATCGACGGTTTGACTTTAGGTTATGATTAAGAATGATATTCATTCAATCAAATTGATAGAGGACATGGTTACAACACAAATTTAAAATTGATAGAGGATATGGTTATAACACAAATTTAAAGTCCTTAAAATAAAATGATGAATCTATGAACAAACTCACAACATCCACTTTAATAACATAAAATGAAAAAAAAAACATAAACCCTAAGCCCTATGCCTATATTCAAGTTTTTAAAATACAAAGCCTCCAACTCCGTAACAATTGAGAACACCAAATTTATTAATCGGATCTGCATTAGATCGAATATGATCTTTCAACTTGAATAGACTAAACACTGCACCGAGACAAGAAATTAAAAAAAACACCGCACCAAGACCGAAAATAAAAATAAAAAAAAAATCTTTTTCTAAGACGACGAAACAACAAAAAAACAAACTAGAGAAAACTATAAATATGTCGAATTCACTTATTTAACTAAAAGAGAAAGGAAAAAATGAGTTGGAGTGATGATCGAGGGCAAAATTGACCTTAAACCACCGGTCGCTAGTATATATAAAGAAGAAGACGAAAAAGTGGTAACACGGGTTTGACGATGAGAAAAGAGAGATAGTTGGAACTCATTGTCTTAAAGAGGAATGTTAGCAACACTCTCTTTTGAACACTCTTGTCTTAAAACATTAGTTTTATCGGTCAACTGTTTGATAGAATTCCCTTGAATAATGCTTTTGAATTTTAAAATTTATGAAAGTGAAAACGACTAGAAGAAATATTAGAGGAAGGACCTTTTGTTAGATTCGATGATTTTAATCACTTTACCATTATGTGACGCTCACTACACTAAATATATATCTCCCAATATTAAACTTCTTGCCAAACATCCTGACTATGTTCATTCTCTAACTTTATTCATGACCACACAAAGATTCAGGTCTCATTGTCCTTTGAACACAATCTCTTTACTATATATAGAGAACTTGTCATGCATTGTTTAACCAAAAATACAAGCTTAGTAATTATTTGTTGATTTTCTCCTGGAGTTCCTCTGAATGCTTCAAACAGGAGACAATCTATATGGATAGTTCTTGTTCAATGAAGTGTTTGGGGGAACTCTTGGAATTGAATCAACACTGCACATGCAAATTCAAGAGTACATCATATCCATTTCATTTCCAACTCTAAATATTGTGATCAAAGGTCTTGCTCTTGCTCTTAATTTTTCTTACTTATAATGAAGAAAATTAATTTTATTTTGTATTAACTAATTGAACTAGCCTCACCTTTTTATAATTTCTCTATACATATATTATGCTATATCTCAAAATTGATCATGGTAGATTTTGCAATGTTAAAACAAATTAAATCTTCAATAACCTTTATTTTCAAAATCAACAAATTAAAATAAACAATCGGCGAAAACTTCATATGAACAAAATGTTCGAAAAAACACTCAAACTTACCCCTAATTAATTTCGACAATAATATATATTTCAGTGAATAATTTATCATTTGTTATTTGATATATTTTCTTGAGTGTGCAGTTCCGTTGAGAAGAATTCAGGACGAAATTGACCTCAAGATTAAGAAAGACTAAAAATGAACAACCAAGTGGTCAAAAAGAGAGGGAATTTTACTACTTGAGTGAAGACACAACCAAGGACACTTTAAGCAGTATTAGTGCCTCAGATAGGCTATAAATACCAATGAAAAATTGAAGTTTCAGCTAAAACGGTTACATAGAAACGCTTGAAATTTATTTTGAAGCGTGTTCTCAGCAGGAACAAAGTTGTGACATTGTTAAGAAGTTGTGAAGTAAAAGTTGAGTTATAGATAGGGAGATACTCTCAAGAAAAGAAAAGAAAGGAAAGAAAAAGCTAAGGAAAACGATACGTAGGCAAACCATAACAGTCCCTACAAAAATCATTTCTAATAGAGTTAATTGGTCCCTATAAATATTCAGAATTTTGTTTTTAGTCGCTATAAAATAAAATCACACTTTTTAATCCCTATAAAATTTTTCATCAGCATTTTCTATAAAAAAATTTATCAGCATTTTTAGTCCCTATAAAAAATTTCCATCAATATTTTTGGTCCCTAAAATGCTTAAGGAAAATGTTACAGGAACTAAAAAGTATGATTTTATTTTGTAGGGACTAAAAACAAAACTGTGAATATTTATAGGACTAAAAACTTAATTAACCCTTTCTAATAAAAGCAGATAATGAAGTCGACCAAATAGAGCCTTGAATAGAAAGCTTGTTTCTAACCTAGCTCTTATTCATAATAAGAATTGTAACTACATATACTTTGAGGCTTAACTTATCATATCATGTTGTGTCATCAAACACTATATTTAGGAAAGATATAATACAATTATCATACTATGTCTCTCAATATATGATGACATATGGTAGAAACAACCCTTCGAAACTCAATCTATCTTTTTCAGTTCATTCTTTCTCACAACCGTTCTTGAAAATATGATAAAGAAACTTTATAGAAGAGATATGATATATGATAGAGACATGATAGATTAGAAAATGGATAAAAATAAGATATGATAGTGACATGATAGACATTTATCCTTACACATGATAAGAAAGTTGATTGAGAACAAAAAATTCATATGTTTAATTGAATTATGTTTGATGTCCTTAAATCATCTTGGAAATTGAATCGATTGAAATTGATATTAATTTGAATCGATATTGAATCTCCAACTCAGCTGCGTGAAGAAAGAATTGATATTGAAATAAAAAAACTCAACAGTACTGTCGAAATCATTATGAGGAATTAAATTGTAATAAAAAAATTGAAAACAAAATATTGAATTGAAGAGAAGAAGAAGATCACGAAATGAAAACCAAGGATTAAAAAAGGTTTAAATTATCAGCAAAAAATTGAATTGGAGAGAAGAAGATCACGAATTCAAGAGAAGAAGAAAATCAGTTTGAAAGCAACCACATATCTGGTTGGAGTTGAAATCAATTGGGAAGAAAATCAGTAAAAAAATGAAAAAAGAAAAAAAATGAAGAAATGCATAAGCAGTGGGAGTCGAAGGAGGTATTGTGAGAATAAATGATACGTGTGTTGGATAGTTTATGCTATCACGTTGCTAACCCACCAGAAACTAAGGATAACAATAACAAAATAGGAGTATGATAGGATTAAAAACAAGTTTAAATTATCTTTTCTTATTGGTGCATCAAACAACGGGTTTAAATTATCTTTTCTTACTGGTGCATCAAACAACATATTGTATCATGATCTGTCTTCCTATCCTATGCACCAAATGACCCCTTAAAGTATTAATTCATAACTATCATCAAGTTAGTATGTTTATAGAAATTTATTTACACCCTTTCATTAATAGTTACATCATTTCACATGAATACTTGGATCATTTCACATGAACATTTACATCTTTTCCACATGAGCCATCATAATTTTAATTAATTAAAATTATTCTTACATTCTCTCACTTGACTCATGTGACTTAACAATACATCAACCATAATACACATTAATAAACATTACATGCATTGGTTCCATCATACATCATAATTAGAGGATAACCAATAAGAGTCATGTCGATTATATATTAGTTAATCGACATATTTCCTTTATGTACTACTATATTAACATTTATTCTTAATATGATCCTATGTTGAAAGGCGCACATTGAGTTCAAACATAATGTCACCGTAAATAATATAATTTGTTTTCAATAACATTAATTTCATGATTTCACAAACAATAATCAAAACTCTGTTTTTTTTTTCTTTTTTTTAAACTATATATATCCAAATTTTAAGAACATATATATCCAAATTTTGTCCTTAACTAATTTAGTTCCGTGGTTAGAAAATGAAATTAATGTCCTCTTTTTTCTAGGGTGTCGAGAGGCATACAACTATTTTTAAAACTCTATATCCAAATTATGATTTAGTTCCATAGATTACCTATGTTTTCTGGTGATACAATTTAAATTGTTTTGAAAATATATAAACTTTAATGCATTTCACAAAAAATCTTCCAGTAAGAAAAACAAAATTCTCAAAAAATAAAATCCTAAAGCAATATTACTCACTGTCACTAACCATTTTCTTGGCAGAGAGTTCAATCAAGAAAAATATATATTTCAAACATGTTTTCGTCAAGAATAAGAATAAATTAAAGTGCCACAGAAACAGGACGTACCGCGACCAAGAAATTTCAATGTTATTCTTTTGCAAACTCAATTTTCCCAACTAGCTTAGAAAGCTCTATACATTGACATACCAAAAAGGATTTTCATTGGTGCAAATTCATCATTTTGCATGAAGATTATGTTAAGAGATAACGATATTCAGTAACTGTTTAACCTTTTTTGGAACTAATAAGTGATATGCATACTTCTATACACACAAATTCAAACTAATAACTTTTGCGGTGGTGATATGAGCTAGACTTCCTTGTTAACGGTATTTATCCAGGAACTTCTGCAAAATAGATTTTTAATCAAACAAAGAAGAATCAACAAAGGAAGATCAGACAAAAGAAACAACACCCAAAGAGAAGAACATGACCAACAAAGAAAGGAATCATTTTTTAGATGCTATTTCAAGTAGCTTTTAAGTTAAAGCTTATAGCTTCTTACATTTTCTTCCAATTTTATCCTTCAATTTTATTTTACTATATTTTACCATTTTTTATAGCTTATAAGCTTGTATGACTAAAAATACCGTGTTTAGTAAGGGGGTGTTAGTTTCCTAGTTGTAAAAATCATTCCCAAGAATATAGAAGTTCCAAAGAAGGGTTCCTATGTTTGTTACAAAGTTATGAAATTAATTCACGGATATAAAAAATTCCTAGGAATAAAATAACCTCCCATTTCCCATGTTTACAAATAATCCTAGGAATGTAGTAAATATTAACTAAACGCTTCTTTTGAAAAGTACCCGGGATTATGATTTCACTTCTTAATTCCTGTGAACATTATTCTTGGGTATAAATTTCTCATCCAAGAAACAAACGCCCCTAATTGTTTTATATCACGAGCTTATGGAGTCAATCTAGTTTCTACTATATGCCTATGCTTCCTTTCTACACACCCATTTTGATAGTGAGGTATGAGGGCATGTGAATCTGTGAATAATGCCATGATTGTTCAAGTAAGAGGTAAAGGGGCGAAATGCACCACCACACCACCATCAGTCTGAACAGACTTGATGGAAGAGTTGTGCTGTAGTTCTAGCATATTTTTGAAATTTTGGAAGGTTGTTAATGTGTGAGACTTCAGTTTTAAAGGAAATATCCAAGTATAACAAAAATAGACATTAACACAGGTAACCTCCAAAAGACTCTACTGGAGCAGGTCCCCATAAATCACAAAAGAGGAGTTCTAAAGTTTATTATCTATGAAGCACAGACTCCGACACGGACATGTCGACACCACTAATGTAAAAAATATAGGATACCGACACCGCTACATATACATTAATTTATTTAGACAGTCTAAAATGCAAATCAAAATACATACATAATAAGAATTTAACTTGCAATTTATTTCATTGAAAAAGGTTCTAAAACAAAATACCATAGTATTTGACCTTTATTTATTCATCTACTATCAAAAAAGCCAAAAACATTGTAATCAACTTTAATTTCTTTAACCCCGTAATTGATCAACATTTATCAACACATATGTAACTCTTGTCTCTACGAAGTGTGGAACCAAGAGAGAAATAAAGATGTTTCAAACATTTGTCTGCGTTGTCCGACACGACTCGTATGAGTGAAATATGTGTCGGACACCGATCTAGGAGTGCCAAAGTAAAGAAAAAACCAATTTTATTTAGGACACCATTCTTAGTTGTCCGACACGTGTCGTACGAGTATCATAGAAGTGTCATACTCCGACGCGTATCGGAGACCGTGACACGCCTAGTCTTAGAGGTGTCCATGCTTCATAGTTTATTATAAGTGGCAGTAGAAGTAAAAGAGGGAAGTCTATGAGCTTTCCCCAATCAACAGGCAGAACAAAAATCAGAAAGCATTTTATTAGGTAAATTATAATTACAAAGTTTCATGACAGATTTGAGCACCTCATAGTGAGGATGTCCAAGTCTATAGTGCCAGATTTTGTACAATGAAGGAAAATTTTGAACAGAATCTCTAGGGGTGGACAGAAAACCGCCACCCGCCCTGAACCCGAAAAAACCGAATAGAAAAAATGACAAACAGGCAGTGTAGGATCGGGTTGTCGGTTGAACATTTTTGGTTTAATCTTGGTAGTAACAGTCGAGTGCAGATGGTCAAAATTCATCGATCGGAAACCGAAACCGACCCATATTATTTTAATTTTTTATTCAGATATGAAGGGGTGATGTGAGGACTCGGTCTCGGGAACCAACCACACACAGCCCGAACAACGGCCAACTGGTGTAACTTGGAAAGGTGTAATTAATTATGTTTTTATATAAGGTTGAGCAGCTTTAATATTCCTTCACCTGCAAACACGCTACCAAGTACTACCAGTACCAACTATCAATCAATTTTCTTTTTACTTTTTTTTAATAATAATTAATATTAATAAATAAATCCCTAGTAAAGTGTAAATCATCGTTAGTTACTAGTTACTATCAGTAAACAAACACATCTCTCTCTTGAAAACAGATGAACGCACAAGATTTGCTAGTAACAAACAGAAAGTACCAAGAATATAGCCTGTAGGCAAATTAAACTCAAAATAAATAAAACTCCACCCCTAACACCAAGGAGCAAACCGAACTCCTTATATCAGCACCAAAACAGACTTGTTACACGCCTAAAAGCAAGAACTACGGAACTAAGATAACAGAGACATTCTATACAGCCTGACCTTAAATTTCCACAACACTCAAAACAGACTCTATAACACTATAACCAACACAGATGCATCCTCCTCAGTCCGAACAGAAAAACACAACCCCAAGACCAAACATAAAGGATTGTAGAAAACACATGATGGACGGTACATCAATAAATTTACCAAAAACTTACCTCGAGAGTTAGCTGGGCTCTCGATGGAACTAATGTATAGTTCATATCACTGATAATATTTGTTTTCGCAAGCTTTTGGACGAACTTCTTTGCTGCTTGAACCTAGGTCGAATGAGGGAGGACAGAATCACATAAACAAATACTACATAAATTAATTTTTGCACTTGAAATTAAACATACAACATACATCGGAAGATGGGAGACGATGACTATCGAGCTCTTCAAGGTCCAGCTTTCCAATCACCATGCCCTTGACATTGTTCCGATCAATCTATAATTAATTAAAATGAAAATGATTATAAGTACCGGACAAAATGTCAATATTAATTAATTAAATGATTATGATTACCAGCTTCTTTAATTCGGATGCAATAGCAGCATAACTCTTGGGCTTTCCCGACTTATCATTCAACGGTACAAGGCTGAAGATAACAAAACTGATTGTTTTTACTAAAATAAAATAAAAAACTAAAACAAAAGGGGCTAATTATTATTATACCTATCCCTATTTTCGTCCAAGGCTTTACTCTCCAGATCTGACATGGCAACTCCAAGATACTCAGTGCCAACGTTGAGCGCCATAACGCTTCCAGGTATTGCTTTGCATAGACATTGACGCAGCTGGATAGGGCTCATGTACTTCATTGCCTATTTAATCGGTAAACAAAGGATACCAACAACAACAACAACAAATTAAGATCCAAACAAATGAACACTTCATTTCAAATTTATAAGCTCTAGCCATGGAAATTGTGGACAAAAATATGAATGTACGTGAAGTGCTTCTACATAAGTCAATATAAATAGCTTCTATTGATGAAGACAAAAAATAAATAAACATGGAATCTATAACCAAAATACATAGAATGCAAACAATCTAATAAGTGAAATCAAGAAGAACCAAGAAAACAATCTAACATGGGTATCTTAAAAATCCAAACTTTAAACAACAGGAAGTGATATTTGTGATTGTGAGTAATACGAATAAAAAATCAAGAAGAACCTATAACTTTCTAAACCCTAAAAACACAAACAGAGGGAAGGGAGAGAGTTACAGTGTAATCGCGAGAACGAACAGAAAGGAAGAGGGAGGCCGCCGTTTCTTCAATTCAGTGAGTGAGTACTTTCTTTTCTTTGTTGAATTCTGCTCTTTACCCGACAGTTCATTCGCAACTGAGATTTTAAAAATACATTATTTGCGCGTAAATTAACTCAAGCTAGGGTTAAATCATCACGTCATTTCAGTTGAAAATGAACATTTTTGGTTGGGTAAAGAGCAGAATTCTTCTTTGTTCAGGACTATTTGGGCCGGATCCCTACTTGGGCTGTCCAATCCGGTGTCCAAAAATAACCCACTTCTATTTTTTTTTTCCGGGCTGCCCTTTGCCCGAACGGGTTGCGGGCTTTTTCGAGTCGGGTTAAAAACCTTGAAAAAATTTGGGCTTCAATTATTTGGCCCAGACCCTACATTTTATTCGAACTTTCGAGACGGTCCAGCCAATTTTGACAGCTCTAACTACAATTAAAACTCATTTCCTTTTAATTGACATTTAATTATTATTCGTACATGTATCGTACAATCGCAGATTACATATGGTGTTTCAATTTAAAATGTTTTCAAAATGAGCAATGCTATTTAGTAAGAATTATTTAAGCAAGAAAGAGAAGAATCCACAAAAATAGGGGATTTGATCAATTAGGTTCCGACTAACCATACATGGGGTAGGGGTGGTTATTATTTGAAAGAGTTAAATGCTGCCACGTACAATTCTTGAAATTCTTGTACACAATCTCCCGTAACATTTAGCAATTTCCTTTCAAAATATATAACTTTATCCATTTAACCAAAATTCTTCCGGTAGGAAAAACAAAATTCTCAAAAAATAAAGCCCTACAACATTTTCTTTTTTTAAGGGAAAAGCCCTACAGCATTATTATTCATTCACTAACCATTTTCTTGGCAGAGTTCAATCAAGAAAAATATATATATATTTCAGACATGTTTTTGTCAAGAATAAGAATCAAGTGCCACGGAAACACGATGTACCGCGACTAAGATATTTCAATATTATTCTTTTGCAAACTCAGTTTTCCCACAATTGTGACCAAATTCAACTAGCTTAGAAAGCTCTATACATTGATGTATCAAAAAGGATTTTCATTGGTGCAGATTCATCATTTTGTATGACGATTGTGTTAAGAGACAACGATATTCAGTCAACTGTTTTCACTTTTTTTTGAAACTAAAAAGCGATACATATGCATTCAATTAAATTGATAGAGTATTTCTAGTTTATTTGTCAAAAACTAGTGGAAATAAAAAAGTCAGATACTCACTTGTTTGATATATTTATTTCGTGTTATTTTTACACTTTCAACGCTTAAACAACTATAAAAAGGGTTTTACTAACAATAAAAATTGTTAAGGCAACACTCAAAATATATTTTATTTAAACTTTTTTATATTTTGACCCTTGTAAAGAAAATACTAGCTTTGCCGCCGCTGAGTACCTATGCATCCGAATTTGTAATGTTGACAACATCAAAGTCATCATTGATTGGATATACATTGGATCAGAACCGATCTTTAAACTTGAACAAAATAAACATCGCACCAAAACAAGAAATAAATAAAACACCACACCAAGACATGAAATCAAAATAAACATATTGCCAAGCCGACGAAATTACAAAAAACACACGAGAAAACTCTAAAAATATGGAGATCATTTATTTAATTAATATAGAAATGTTAAAAACGAGGATGAGGGTTGATTCGGGGCAAAATTAGTCCTAAGCCGACCCTCTCCGATAGATCAAGAAGAAGAAGAAAAATGATAACGACTAGAGTTTGATAAGGAGAAGAGAGAGAGAGTTGGAACTCATCATATTAAAACATTAGTTTTATTAGTCGGCTCTTTCATAGAATTCCCCTGAATTGATGTCTTTAATTAATTCCATGAATTTTAAAATTCATGAAAGTGAAAGGACTAGAAGAAATATTAGAGAAAGTACCTTTTGTTAGATTCGATGATTTTAATCACTTTACCACTATGTGACACTCACTACACTAAATATATATCTCCCAAGATTAAACTTCTTGCCAAACATCCTGACTATGTTCATTCTCTAACTTTATTCATGACCACACAAAGATTCAGGTCTCTTAGTCCTTTGAACATAATCTCTTTACTATATATATGGAGCACTTGCCATGCATTGTTTAACCAAAAATACAAGCTAGTGAAGTATGTCTATGTCGTTGAGTAATTACTTGTTGATTTTCTCTTGGAGTTCCTCTGAATGCTTCAAACATGAGACAATCTTAATGGAAATTATGGATAGTTATTGTTCAATGAAGTGTTTGGGGGAACTCTTGGAATTGAATCAACACTGCACATCATGATTCAAGTGTAGGTCAAATTCATTTGATTTCATTTCCATCACTATTACAAAAATGAACAAAATTAGTTTTAGTTTGTATTAGCTAATTGAACTAGCCTCACAATTTTATAATTTCTCTATACATATATTATGCAATATTTGAAAATTGATTTTGAAAGGTTTTGCTATGTTAAAACAAAATTCTCAAATAACCTTTATTTTCAAAATCAATAAATTAAAATAAACAGCTTCGAAATTTCTCACATGCATTATCTCAAACTTTTGAAGAAATAGCCCAACGTAACTCAAACTTACCTCGAATTAATTTCGATGATAACAAATATTTGAGTGAATAATTTATCATTTGTTATTTGATATATTTTCTTGATTGTGCAGTTTCATTGAGAAGAATTCAGTACTAAATAGTTGACTTCGTGATTAGGAAAGTATAAAAATGTACAACCACGTTCCATATCTGTACCAATTGCAATTTTACTACTTGAATGAACAATCGAAGTTTCAGCATCAACGGTTACATAGAAACGCTACTCTATTGAAATTTATTTCGAAGTGTTCTTAGAAGTGTTAACCAAGCTTTATGATTTGTATAAGAACAGCTCATGTTGGTTATTTTTAACACATTAAGAAGCAAAACATTGTTATCTTGTAATAGGTGTATCATTGCCAAGTTAAAGAAAGTTCCTTGATTAGCAGGAACAATATGTGACATTGTTAATAAGTTGTGACATTACTCTCAAGGATTGCATTCATTATTTGAATAGTATAAAAATTCTTCTGAAAGAAAAAGGACTAAGCATAAACTTTTTTTTTTTTTTTAGGAAAGAAAGGACTAAGCATTACTCTCTCTCTCTCCCTCCCTGTTTATTTTCATCTAGCATGTAGTTTACCGATCACTCGCCTTTTAACAATTGTTTTTTCCCTTTTTTCTCGTGATCTTACCTCAGTTGGTAGGGACAATGCATAATATATGCAAGGTTCGAGTTCAAACCCCGAGCACCACAAAAAAAATTGTTTTCTATTGTCAAAATACTTTAAAAAATTCTTCTATACAATCTAAGAGTTACTTAATCTTTTAAATAGAATAATGGCGCGATGCACTGGTGTACTTTATTATTAAATTTAAAATACATCATGTAGGTTTTATTTGAAGGATTAATTTCAAGATAATATGAAAAGTGAATTTTAATCAAGAATTCACTTAATGCTTGTGTCTTTTTAGAAATCAATTATTCGCATGTCCATAATATACCACATATTTCTCGTATAGAAAAAACAAAACAAGGAAAAAGATTGGTGATGTATTAAATTTAAATATTGGTGTGTTAATTAGACTTCTAGGAAGGTGTTTTTTATTCTTATCTATTCAACATTGATGAGAGGAGATGATCGATTAAAATATTTTATTTGATATGAAGATAGCTAGAGGCTATATGACCAACATTAAAATGAAAATGAAGAGAAGTACTTGTGTAATATGAGTGAGAGACCGATAAATTTGGTAAATTAGCAACTTATTTTTATTCTCGACAAAAATTCAGTGAGAAGAGCTATTTATTTAAACCGAAACACTTAAAAGTGAAATTTTTTATTAAATCTCTTAACCTAATTTCTTTCATGCAAAAAGTGATTGATAATAAACGCACACCAATAGGAGAAAAGTTGTAAGTTATAGTTTTTACATTCATGCCAACATTCTAGAAAACTAACATATTATAAGAATTTTGGAATCTATGATTCTTCCATAATGAAAACATTAAAAGACATCTTCATCCAAAATGATACGATGATGACAGATGGTAAAAACAATCATCTGAATCCCAATCTATTTTCCACTCATTCTTTCTCACACCCGTTATTGATATATAGATAGGGTAAAGAATGGAAACAATAACCAAATGCAATCAATTACATTTAAAAATATTATGCATTATTTTAAAAACAAAATACGATAATACAATAAAATTATTCAAATACTTTGCCAAAACAACTTATATAACGTGAAGAACAGCCGATAAATAAAAATGAAAAATAAAATCGTAACCTAAAATAACCTAAGTACGTTTGACATTAAAATACAAAGTCTCATTTCTCCTTGTCATTGGAGCACCAACCATGACTTCCGCGCCCTCATGAGTTCTGAAAGCCGCAATCACACGCTTCCACAGATTCCACTGCCCTCCAATTTTGAAGTGTTCATATGGAAGTGATCGAAAAATTAGAATGTAATCATATTTGTTGCTGTAATCATCAACCATAACCATAGAAGTAGTCTGTTTGTTCGATGTCAACTCGCAAAACTCAGAATACTTAAGCATGTACAAAAAAAAGTTCAATAAAAGTTAGACATATATGCAATATTCCCTGATATATTTATAAGAAAACTAAAAATTAACCTCACCATGTTGATATGACGGTGGAAAACAATTGGGCATATGTTCAACAACACCTACTTTTTCAACAACAAATTTCATAGGAAGATCAAATTTAGGATAACTAATCGTTCGACCAACCCTATCCTTAAGATTAATTCTAAATCGATCCAAACTCACAAAAGTCATCGTTACCCAAGAAACTAAACGAATACCATAAAAATTAAGAAGAATTTGCCATCCTTTTGTTTAAAAAAAAAAAAACTGCCATTGAACCTCTCTACCAACACTTAGAATTCATTGTTGTTTGGATCGACCAATGTTGCATAATGACCGATTAAATCACTAAAATCTCTAGCAAACATATTTGGTAGCATTACAACACCCTAAACACAAACGAGTTTTTTGTTGTCAAAAACACTTTTGAAAAGAGATATACAAGTATATATGTGCATATCATGATGGACGGATAATTTAATATACAAAGCATATACTCTCACATGGTGTGTATCAAACTCCACGTAGTATGTTCTATATTTAATTTGATCGTTAGTTTGTTTACCACCTTGTCCAAATCAATTATTGGATGCAGATCTAGATGTGTTAAAAAACAGATAAGGCTGCATGTTAGCAACATTAGAAGAAATTAAAAGACGAAATAAAATAAAATAAAATAAAATATGAAACAGACGAATAGAGGTCAATCAATGATACGAAAACAATGTCTCCATAATATGATTAGCCATTATGAAAATGAGAGATGAACAACAAAGGATGGTGAGTTGACAAATGAGAGATACCAAAAGAAGAGGTCTGAATTTATAGAGGAAGGGGCGGATGCATAATTCATATATATGAGAAGGAAAAAAAATTAATTTTGAATTCAAATTTCATATCACATTGAATCTTTGTTATATAAGCTTGTTAAATTTCATTTTATGCACAACTAATTATAACACATTGTTAAATGTCACTTAATAAAAAGCAACAAAGAAGGAAAAATTCGTCCTAATAACAAACAATGAGGGACAATTACATCTTTCAAATGGTTTGGAGAGAAAAAACTAGGTTTAAGGTTAGTTTGACCATACAAGTTTTTGTAATGAGAGATTAAAATAATTTTTTTAGTTATAAAACGTTTATTCTTAAATTTAAAAAATTAGTAATGACATGTATAATAAATTGTCCACCTAGGTGGTGTCATGTCATAACATTAGTGTCGATGCCATATCACTTCAAACTGGGAGGCCAAAACTCAAGAAAAATCAAAATTGTGAGACCAAAAATTGGTTTTCAAATTAAAGCGGTCAAAACTGCATTTTAGGCAAAATGAAACTACCTCGTGTACAATCATAAACTACATATTTTCCTATGTTTCAATTTATGATGTTTTTTTAAGGACAATTTATGATGTTTTGTAAATATATAATCTTGTATACATCCAACAAATGTAACAACAGTAGGGGTGTTCAAATCCAAACCGATCCAAATTAAAACCGCAAACCAATCCAAAAAAACCGAAAATCGCAAAAAACCGAATATTTTTGGATGTGTTTGGATGTTGTTTTGGAAAAATCGCTATGATCGGATCGGATTTCGGATTGCCTTTTCAAAACCGAACCAAACCAAACCGAACTGCAAAAGTAAATTTTTATACTTATTTATTATTTTATTAGTATTATATATTGCATAATATATTGCTTATTGGTATTTAATCTTATATATTGCATTAATTTAATCTATATTATTACTACTTCATCTATTTCAAATATAATCAATCATTTTCATTTGTAATGTTAACTTTTTTAATAAATTTGTGTCATATTTTGTATCAAAACTATTATTTTATTGTGTATGAGCAATATTAATATTAATAAAAAAAATTACATGTTACACTTTGGATATCCAAAAACCGATCCAAATTAAACCGCATATTTTTGGATCGGATCGGTTCGGATATTTTTAACATAATCATCCAAACCGAACCGAACCGCACGTGATTTTTATTTTGGATCGGTTGGTTTTTTTACCTCAAAACCGATCCAAACCGGACCGCAAACACCCCTAAACAACAGTCCTTAAGGGTCTTTAATGATATTCAGGGAAACTCTTGGGGCATAAATTTTGCCAGCTGCTTCAGTCCTTTAGCTTTTAAGGTGAAATTAACGTTTACTAAACTGTTATAATTTTTTTGGTTACAACTAAACTGTTATATATATTTTTTTGGTTACATTAAACTGTTATATTTAGAACAACATAATATTACTATTTTTTGGTTTAAATTTTTTCACTTTTCTAGCCTTTGTCGTACAAACAATGTGGCAGCTATGATATGTAACGTAATATGTCAATGTGACCAAGTTGATGATATATTTGATATAAACATTTAGACCATAAATCTGGATTCTCCATTATTAAGTATATATACATATATAAATTACTAGCAATACTGATTCAGCATTAAATAAATTGGAGTATAGGTTCATATTTTGAAAAGATTGAAAGGATATATCAATGAACATATATAGATTGTTCTTCAAAAAGCTAAGGAGATATACCGTGACCAAGAAATTTCATTTCAAAGTTATTCTCTTGCAATCTCATTTTCCCAAAATTGTGACCAAGTTCAACTAGCTAGGAAAGCACTCTTAGTGGTCCAAATTATAATGAATTAGGGTATAGTTATTATGAAAATATATTGTTACATCATCACGTACGAAACAACAATCAGTTACGTCCAAATCAACCGTTTGACCGAATTCCCCTCAATAAAATTTACGCAAACTTTAAAAATCATTGACAGTGAAAAGGACTAGAAGAAATATTAGAGGAGACACCTTTTGTTAGATTTTGATTATTTTAATTACTATACAATAAGAATATTTATTTCATATCACCCAAAATTAATCTTGCCAAACATCCTGACTATGTTCTTTCTTATATGTGGTACTGGTGTAACTAGCTTTATGCACGACATTCAGTATTTTTGGGTGCTTTGAACACAATCTCACTACTATATATAGAGAACTTGCCATGCATTGTTTAACCAAGACAACGAGATAGTGAAGTAGCTGAGTAATTACTTGTTGATTTTCTCTTGGAGTTCCTCTGAATGCTTCAAACATGAGACAATCTATATGGCCTAAAAGTCATTGGAAATTATTGTTCAATGAAGTGTTTGGGGGAACTCTTGGAATTGAATCAACATACACATCAACATAATGTGACATGAACTTTGGTCTGTGTGGCGCATGAAGATCTAGTTTTGTTTATCTTTATCAATCTTACATTCGTTCCATCTATATTTTTGTCTTGTTTAGAATGGTTTCTTTCAAATTATTTTTCATTGTAAATATAGCTACTAGGTATTAGTATATTAACAAATGTATTTTAGTCAAGGAATATAACTTTATCTTCACAACTCGAAATCTAACATCTCGTTACTTGCAGGATCAACTAGAGTCTCCATGTAAGTAGAATTTTTTTTAGAAATGAAAAATTTACAAATGATTCTTCTCATTTATAATTCAAGTTTTCCAAGGAAGTGGTAAGCCAATAAATTATTCTCTTGCACAAAAAACATTTTTTCATCATACAAAGTTACACCACCATCTTGTGCTTAAAAAAAATGAACAATGCACAAAAAAACCTAATATTCATGTGATGATTGACTTGCAAATAAGTAGAAATTAATAGAAGGATTTTTTTGGGTGTTCAAGGCTGCCATTTTGCACCTAGGCGTGAAAATTTGCGCCCAGGCCAGCGGGACATCATTAGATATAAAAATCTGATTTTTCTGCAAGAATGAAAAATAAGGGTTTTTGCTGCCACTAAAACTAGGGTTAAGAGAGATTTCTTAGGTTTTCTCTCTATTAGAGCTCTAGGGTTGGGAGAATCATCATTGGATTCACCTTTTAGGATATTAAATCATAGAGTCTCTTTGTCACGGGAATAGATTCGGGAAAAGGGTAGAATTATGTTTGAAGACTAATTCTTGTAATTCCTTTTGAAATCTCTCTAAAATTACTCTCTTGATTAGTGTAACGGAGAGAGTTGTTCTCTCTTCTAGAATAGGTCATTATTGGATCGAACTAGATAAACAAATATTGTGTTTTTCTTTTTCTTCTTATTCCTTCATATTGTTGTTTACTTTTGTTTGTGATTATTATTGCACTCCTATTAGTTTTAGTTGCCATTGATTTTCTACACAAATCAAGTATTGGTGTGACTCTATTTAAATTCACAACAATTCATTACCACCTAAAGTCCAATTTTCAATGTCACCTGAACTCAGTCTCATATGTTTCCACTTTCACATTTTATTGTTTTTGCATTTTAGTGCTTTCACATTTTACTAGTTTCGCATTTTATAGTTTTTGTATTACCAATTTATCCATTTTAGTGCTTTCCCATTACCAATTTATGTTCCACATATCTAAAGATGCCGTGTAATTTAAAAACTGTTACAATCACAAATAAATTTTCAAATGTCATGTAATTTAAATTTGCATTTAGTCATTTCTATTTTCTACCTAGGTTGACAATAGTGAATACAAACCTGTGTGGCAGTTTCAATGTCTAATGACAGCACTGCTCCTACCTTGATGCCGTGGCAAAGATACCCAAAAAATCAGACCGTGGAAGAGAACTGAAAAAGGAAGAGAAAGAAACTAGAAAAACCAGCCACAAGGGGAAGCACCTTCCTCATTAGAGCCGTGTTTTAGGGCACAAATTAAGGAGCTAAAAGATGAATAAAAAAAATACATGTTGTATTGGCAATTTTTCTTAAACTTTTAAGCTATTGATTGCACATTTTTTAAGAGTAAAGTTTTATATTTGTCTTCATAACTTGTAACACAAGTTAGCATTTCTCATTTATTGCTAAAGATTAGTTGACAAGCAACAAACATTCTTAAGTTTTTTTAATGGCAAATATATATATGAATTTATAAATAAAAAGGTGAAATATTCTAAAAGTGTATAAAGAGATACAAATAATGATTACAAGAAGTACTATATAGTAAAAAGATAAATCCACATGCTCATTATAGAAAAAACAAGAAATATCTGCAAGGTCAACTATAATCCTCCTTGAATAGAAATTCTAGTGAGTTAGAATCTTATCCTGAAGACATTGCCATGAGAAAACCTTTATCATGAAAGGATACCAGTTGGACTATTTTATCTAATTAATATTTGGTCTTTAAGAGTTAGGATCTTCTTCATTTAAACTCTTCTCCATTTCTTCTATTTGGAGAGATAAATACATGAAAAAATTTGAAAATAATTATTGATGGTGAAACCTATTTAATGATAGGACTCACCACCTATTTTTTGTGTCTATCTCTTTCATTAATGACAATCTCCTTCCAAAAATAAGTAGATCGACCATCTCTAACCTTCCTGAAGATACTAAAAGAGAACCAATCAGTAGACTCTAATTGGTTGATTCCTAATAATGATATCTCCTTCCATCACTTTGAAACACCTCTTAATCCCACCAATATCCGTCCATCACGATGATCCCACTAAGACCCTTCTGCATATCTAATTCTAATGATATCTTCCCAATAAGCTTCACCTCCCGTCATCAACCTCCAACACCAATTCCCTAAAACAACAAGCTTAATCAAACTTAGATCTCTTTTACACAACCATCCTTCACTTTTAGGCTTGCAAACATATGGCCATCGAACCCAAGGAATCTTCCTCGCCTCTCTATACCCTCCCCACAAAAAGCAACGTTGAATATTCATAATTTGTCTCCAAACATCAATTGGAATTTTCATACAGAAAAGGAAAGCAACTGGGAAAGAGTTAAGTACTAAGTTTAAAAGGACAAAGCTCCCACCCAAACTAACAAGCTTAGTACTCAACGAGCTCGGAAGAGTTACCAGGGTATTCAACAATGGTTTCCAAGTAGAAATTTTCCTAGAGTTAGCCTCAATCGGAAGATCCGGATACTTAAAAGGAATTGATCCAATACTACAATTGAAAAAATTCGCAGCCAGATTGAGGAAAGGGACATCAACATTTATCCCCATGATACCACTTTTAGAAAAATTAACTCGAAAACTTGAGGCAAGTTCGAAATACACTAAGATAGTCTTAATGGCCCATAGGTTCTTCACCATTTCCTTTCATTTAAAAAGAGTATCATCAACATATTGAAGGTGTGTCATAAACAACCTAAAATTCACAACTTTAAAACTTGTAAACATACTCATTGCCTCTGCCTTCCTAACAAACATACTTAACACTTCTACAACTAGAAGAAAAAGGAGAGGAGCTAGAGGGTTACCCTACTTAAGTACTCACTGAATAATATTTTCTTGGGTTAGACAACCATTCACCAACACTGAGGGATTACATGAAACAATACATGCTTGCCTCCAAGGACACCATTCATCATCAAAACCAATTTTCCTCAATAGATATTATAAGAAACTCCAGCTCAACGAATCATATGCTTTGTCAAAGTCCACTTTGAAAATGAGGGAACCCTTACTAGATTTTCTAGCCAATTCCACAATCTCATAAACCATTACATCTCCATCATCAATTTCCTACCTTTAGGGAAAACTGACTAGTTGGACGAGATGATTTTATCAATCACCAAGACAACCATGCAGCCAACACTTTAGCAACCACCTTATACATGGAACTTAGAAGAGAGATAAGACGAAACTCCCCAAAAGACTAAGGGGGAGTCATTTTAGGGATCAAAGCCATAAAGTAAGAGGTGAAGCTTTTCGGGAGCAAGGAGTTAGAGAAAAATTGTTGGAAAAAAACACTCCCAACCTCTCTGATAAGCACCCAAAATCTTTTAAAGAGAGAGAAGTTAAAATCATTCGGCTCTGGACTTAAAGATGTCCACCTTCGAATACAGATGGTCGTTAGGTCCGATTGCATCAAGAGGACTTAAAAAATGATTATGTCAACATCGTAATGGAGTAACCATGTAAAGCCCGCACGTCAAAATCGCGTCTCCTACCATGAACTGCCCACATGACATTCCTAAATGATTGAATGAAAAAGTTCCCAAGGTTGCACCTCACGTTACAAACTTATATTTCACAAATGATAAGTTCCATTTATCATAGCATAAAAAACAAGTATTTGGAGTTATGGTATCCACATGGACTCGTGCGATACTATAACCGTTCAATAACTAATACTATTTTTAGTATAGAATGGTATATTGTTTGCAAATTTAGTGGTCTTTGCAAATAAATAGTAAAATAAGAATACAAAGGTTGTATTTCCAAGATTAAGTTATGTTAACATATCATCTAATATTTCCTTGATCGATTATATACTCGTCTAATTTTAATTATATCTTCACCTATCCCTCATCGTACGTTTCCGTATTTGGGAAACCACGTGAGATCCATTATTCTCATTACCTTCTTGTGTCTAGCTAAGCTAACAAATACAGTGACATTAATTTCAGACAATGCTTGTAATTGTAAACCTATCCAGATGTCATCCAAATAACATTCATAAATACTCCTACTGTTTCCCTTACAGAGAAAGTCTATGTTTAGCACTTCCTAAGTCAAAATATCATTATCGGATTCCACGACAAAAAGAGCATTCAAAACGAAATTGTAAACATCAATATATTGAAGTAGAATTTATATATAACAACCAAATAAAATATTTAAATAAGATTCATAGTAACTACACCTAACCCTAACAATAGAGATGATTAGTTAAACATAAACTTATAATAAATAGCAAGAAGAAAATAGATTCGTCGTCAAAGTCGATTATTCTATATTTTTACTTTGTATATTTCCATGTCTCTAAGCTCTTTTTCTCTACAACAGACCGTGGGTCTGTGGCGTGTGACGATTCCTCTTTGAAAAGTAATCGGACCTTTATTTACAGGATTATGGTAAGTGGATTTTCACTAGGTGAATTTGGCTCGCTTAGAGAATCTGATCTTTCTTTAGATGAAGGGAAATGATAGCTCATCCAACAAGTCACTAAAACCACCTTAATTCGCTATGCAAAGTATTGCTCGCATAGCGAATTTGCGCTTACATTTTTCCCTAAAATGTATGGAATTCCTCGCTTTGAACTCATTTAACTCGTCCAATGAAGGTGCTCTGGATCTGAATCCTTGCTCTTTAGCATTTCTTGGTCATTGAGCTCCAAAACCTACATAATTGAAGGGAAATAGATAAAAAAACAGCCTAACTTGTATAACAACTAATTATTTATATGAAATTGGGGGGTATTCATGAGATTACTTGAAAAACAAGTTAATAAGTGCTTTTTAACAATAGGTAAATAACTGAAATCTAGCACTTATTAACCGACCGACGAGAGACCCAAGCTTGCAACACAAGGTCTGAGGGCATGAGATCCAAAACGATGATTCTACTGCTTGAACATGTCGTACCTTCTCTTTGTAAGAAAGCTATCACTTTACTCCCTAAATTAATAGCTTAGGGCAACTATTCCAGTATGGGTCAAGCCCTAAATAAGGGTTAAGTTTGGGTTTCTCTCCTTACAGGTCCAAAAGAACGATGACATGGACATGTCCATTGACCGCACTAGAATATTGACCCGTTGAAGCCATATGGATCATTTAAGCCATATCGCATGATGTGCCCTCATGATCTTCTTATAGTTGTCGCCCAAGGACATCTATCAAGGTAAAGGTTAAAGGACTACAACCATAAAACTACCTAGTAGACCCACGACCCTTATTTAATTGTGTGTTAGAGTGTCTTTACAGTTACCATCCCCACCATTAGGCATGGCAAAGGGGCGGGGTGGGAACGAGTTTTACCTTCCCTGTCCCCATACTCAATTCTCACATACTTACCCGTTACTCTACCCATACCCAGCGGGGATGAGAAATTGAATCTCATCCCCGTCCCCGACGGGTTCAGGTATCCCATCCCCATCCCCATTCCTGCAGTGGATAATTTTTTTAATAAAAATAAAAGTATTTTTCAGCCCCGAGGACAATGTTGTATTGCATTATCCAACAAAGAGATGATGACGATTGATAGCTATGGTGATGGAAGGAGAAAATAGAGAACTATATAAGTGTGTGTCATCGGACTATATGAGTGAAATGATTTAGGGCAATTGAGTTTCTATTTATATAAAAGAGGTAATAAATTGATTTTCTGCATTCGGGACGAGTTTGGGTATGAGTTCGGGGTGAGTACCTATATCCCCATTACCTGTCCCATACCCGTGTTTTAAAATCGGGAAAAACCCAAACCCATACCCAAACCTACTCAAAGAGAAGAAAATCCGTCAAGTTAAATTTGGTTCGGGTGGGTACCCACGGATATAGGTTTTGTTGCCATACCTACCCATCATCCAAGAAGAAGCCGGCTAATAACGAAGGTCTTACACTAAAAGTCTATTCAACATCACCGTCCAAAGTTCGCAGGTCCAACAGGATCATATTAGATTTATATGAGTAAATAAGTTGGAGTATAATAGTTTCATATTAAAGGATATGAAAGTGACCGCGCAGCATATCTTGAATATTATTGGAAAATTTATCAAAAAAAAAAAAAAAAGACTTGAAAAAAAAAAACATTATTGTAAAAGCTAGAGATTTACTACAGCGGCTACGATATTTTAATGTTATTCACAATCTCATTTTTCCACAATTGTGACCAAATTCAACTAGCTAGGAAAGCTCAATTCAGTGGTCCAAATTCATAATGAAGGGGTGTTTTTAAGTTCATAAGAATTAGAGGAGACCTTTTGTTGGATTTTCATAACTTTACAATAAGAACTTTTCTTTCATATCACCCGGCCAATAATAATCTTCTTCCCTAACATCCTGACTATGTTCATTCTTTAATGTGGTACCCTAACTTTACGCATGACCTCACAAAGATTCAGGTCTCTTTTTGTACTTTGAACACAAACTCTCTTACTATATAAGAGCACTTACCATGCATTGCTCAACCAAGACAAGAAGCCATTTTGAAGCAAATCTAGCTCAGTAATCATTTGTTGATTTTCTCTTAGAGTTCCTCTGAATGCTTCATACAAGAGACTATCTATCTGCTCTAAAAGTCATTTGAAATTAAGGACAGTTCTTGTTCAATGAAGTGTTTGGGGGAACTCTTGGAGTTGAATCAACAATACACATCAAGAGTACATGCATAAAATTCATTTCATTTTCAACACTAAATGTTCTACTCTTTTTGCTTACATTGGGCAATATAGGTTCTTGGAGAAAATGAGGCACATAAAAATGAAGAAATTAAATTCATTTCAGTTCAGTTTGCCTCTCCTTTTTATATATTCTCTATACATTTTCAAAATTGCTGTTGGGGGATTTTACAACGTTCAAACAAAATTCCTCAATAAATTGCATTGGCAACTTTAATTTTTATCATACCTATATATTTAAGTCACTAATATATCATTCGATAAACTTCTTTGCATATGCAGATAGGGTTAAAGAAGAAAAAGAAGCTAAAACTTCGCCTGTGACGATAGAGTTCCTGCATATCTAGCATATGAATAAGTCTGCATCTAATAGAAACAATGAGTAAATCATCTTGTCATTTATTGAAATAACTATCACCTAACTGAAGAAATAAGTCTCACCATGATTATTCAAGAAGCCTACTATCACCTATTGAATAATTGTGTGACGCTCAAAGAAGCATCATTTAAAGACTTTCTAAGTATTTTAAAATAATTCGTGGAGTTTTTGTAAGAGTGAAAAATCAGCAAAACTCTTCAATTATAATTTTTACATCTGCCAATTGAATCTTTAAAAAACTATACTCCCGCTGATCACTATTATCAGCAAAAAACAACTTTTTAGGTTTATTGAATGAGTGATGTATGTAACCATTAATATAGACCATATACATTATTTATTCAATAAATCTAAAAAATAGTTTTTTTTTTTTATAATAATGACCGAAGAAAGTAGTTCTTAAGAAGTTCTCAAGCATAGGTTCAAACAACTAGAAAATATTCACAAGTTTGTAATCATATTGATTTTTGGTAGTCAAATTCTTCCGGAGATAAGGGAATAAATATAGGTATTATATTTTCAATGAACTACTATAAATCTTTATGAGTTTTGTTTCTTTATTTCTGCAAAAGCTTAAGTGCTTTAAACTAGATAATTTTTTCTATCCAAAGTTTGATGGAGGTTTTTGTAAATTCAAAATAAAAGCATCTGACCATCATCTAAATATATAATTAGGAAAACCTAATCTATTTTTAGAGAAATCTTCTTTGATGCACCTTAGTAAAAAATCCCCCAAATGAAGTCAACAATTTAAAAACCATAATTAGTTAATTTATCTGCATATGTGTTACCTTTCATGTAAATGTGAGACACTAAAACCCTCAAACAATGTTAATGCAGTTCACTCACCCGTTTCTTAGACACCAAGGAACCAATGAGGAGTCTATAAAAAGCTTTTACTCATAAAGAGAATCACAAACTTTTTTTTGGTGGTGGTCGGGGTTCGAACCCCAGACCTTGCCTATATTATACATTGTCCCTACCAACTGAGTTAAGCTCACGAGAATAATAGAATCACAATCTAACAAAAAATGAGACCAACCTAGCTAAATAAGTATTCTCAACAGCAAGCACGACATCAATCAATTAAGCCTTAAAGCAGTAGATACCCCCAAGATTAGCCGAAAAACCACCAAGAAAAGAACCATTGAAAACCCTAAACAAACAACTTTAGAAGGAGGGGGAACCCAATAAACATGAAGAGTAATTGGTGTGAGAGGAGGATGACACTTTCCATATAAATACGAAAAGAACCATTGAAAACCCTAAACAAACAACTTTAGAAGGAGGGGGTACCCAATAAACACGAAGTGAGAGGAGGATGACACTTTCCATATAAATACTTCATAATTTGATACTTCAATAAGTTTTTTTTAACAAGCTAAACTAACCAACTCAAATTGACACATAGCAGAATCGAACCTGAGACTTTGAGGAGGAGCACACTCCAAGGTCTCAATCCAACACGACCATGCCAACTCAAATGGGTTTTCTACCTTCAATAACTTAGGCCCCGTGGAATTGAATTTGATATGTTCTACATTTCTAAATTATTCAAATGATTATTTTTCTTACAAATAAATTATTCAAATGATGTGAGTGATTAAAGAAAGGGTGAATTCTAAGGTGAACCATCAATTAAGTGGTTCACCGGTGGATCACTTTTATATACCATTAGATTTATCTCATAAATAATCAAAGGTCTAGATTAGTTAAAAATAAAAACAGTAAAATGTGAAACTTCCCCACACAATCCCTTTCCTCCATCATCTCTCTCCTTTCTCATTTCTCCCATCTTTGAGTTTCCAATATGCAACTTTTATATCACCTCCACACCTTTCATTCGCTAAAAATTAATCTACTGTCAGTTTTATTTCGTATAATCAAAAAATATTTTTTAACTAAAAGTTCAAATCTTTTATCATTAAAATTTCAACCAAGATGATTGAAAAAGGAGTCATTTTAGATCTAAAATAAACAGCAACAATTTTTTAAAACAATTTCAAAAATGTTTTCTCTATTGTAGGAACCGTTAATTCCATTTTGAAATACAACTATACAGATTTGGAATATCTCAAATTACGTTAATTCAATCGATTAATTCAATCATGTTAAACTTTAATTGAGATATAATCAATTGTTAAATTGTTAAATTTGAAATATCTCAATTGATTGAATTTGAAATGGAATTAGGGTTTAGAAAAAGGGTTCAGATTTTTATGTGAAAAG
>Ga0315915_1000413_pt1 | contig 42647 bp, 25 predicted proteins | sample MpolbnodulesMG_FD_207738 | JGI IMG/M metagenome (GOLD analysis project Ga0315915, IMG submission 207738) | Medicago polymorpha root nodule microbial communities from Los Angeles, California, United States - branched nodules | ecosystem: Host-associated > Plants > Roots > Nodule | place: USA... | reverse complement strand
AATGACCAACTTAACATTGCATCGATGAATTTAAAGTATGACCTGTTTTTGTAATGAAACCCTATACTTGAAATTTGAAGGCCCAGAAATTGGATCCTGGTCTATATTCTCCATTATATGCTCTATGGATCGCACAATGTCTGGGAAGGATCGTCCATAATCTGCTAAAACACGGGAGAACAAGTTATATTCAAATAACGGCTTTGGATTTAAACTTCTTTGAATGATGAATAAGTAATAAGAACCAGATACAATAAGGAAAAACAGGCAACAGAATGTTGGTCAAAATTATGGTTTACGTACCATAGACTATGTATATTATACTGTATTATATTGCACTATAGTCCATTTCATATGCATAATATGACAAGGCCTAATAATATAAGAAATGGTGCAAGGCATGATAGAATTTTGATGATAAATATTTGGTATGAAATTGATAAATATTTGATAAGAAAATACGCTACCTTGCACTGACAAAGGCACAGCCAATGCTGCAGCAGCTTGTATCCTGATCTTAAAATTTGATGAATTATGTAATAGCTGCAGAAGAATGCCAAACACGACCGGAGTCCTGCAAACATTGTTCCATTACCATAGTTTATTTTGATGATGTAGGGTTTTAGTCTTTTAGGTATAGAAGGAGGAAAAAGACAACTTACGAATCATAGTGTTATATAGATTTGATATCAATGATATATTGCACGTTGTTACAGAAGACAGATGACTAATCCTTATCCTTATTGATACTAATACTGATACCGAACTCTTAGTTTTAATTTATAAGGGAACAAATCATAATATGTAATTTTACATGGAAAGCGGTTCTAAGAGAGTCTAAGATAGTGTAACATACTAATGATGCGGTGATATATTTTTTCATATACTCTAGAACTCCCTTTCAAGCTAAAGCTCAATAAGATTGATAATAATAAAACCTTAGGAAATTACCAAACAATATAATTTTAGATCAGACTTACAAGACCAAAGAGGTCAGAATTTAGAGCTATAGCACAGGGAATATGTGAGCTATTGTGGATGAAAATTGTGCTTGATGGCATAATGATAAAGTATGAGAACTGGATAAAGTTATTTTGTGACAATAAACCAGCTCTTGGTATTGCGCATAATCTTGTTCAGCATGACAGGACAAAACACATTGAGATAGACTGGCACTTCATCAAAGAAAAACTGAATAGCAAATTGATAACAACTACCCACATCCTTTTAGGCACCAATTAGCAGATCAAAATCCATGTCAACAGAACGATTCAGCCAACTTATATGCGAGCAGGGAATGATATCCATTCACTAGCCTGAGGAGGATTGTTGTGAGTTAATATGTAATTATTTGATTTTTTTTATTTTTTTTTGTATTAGGCCCATTATTCAAAATCAGAGCTTGTATATATATTGCAATTAGTGTTTGTACACTTCACTCAATTAATAAAATTCATAATATTTTTCTCCATATAGAGCAGAAGTTGGATAGAAGACTGTGATATGGCTACTGCTAATTGTGAGCTTATTATGCATGAAATGAAAGACAGTTCACTAACTGCTTGTAACAGAATTATGGCAGAACTAACTGCTGAGCTGTCGTAACAGGCATTAGCTAGTATAACCATGCTTAATGTTCTTCCCACTCAAATAAAAACAGAAACATGTTCTAACTCATGTACTCTATCCACTAGGAATCAATGGCGGTGAAAAAGGCAGCAGTAAGCATAATATAAGTACTCCCATGGGGAAACATAGTAATGAAGCACAGAAAAATGAGGTGGTTAAAGGGAATGAGTAATGAAGAGAGAGATATGATTGCCGCAGGAGGCTGAAAATACTCTCATGTGTTGGTGCATGGAGAGGTCAGGCAGGTTGCATGTAGGGGTGCATGCAGAGTTAGGTTTTGTACACTGTAGCATTCTCGGAGGGAGTTGGGATCCTCTCCATTTCCTAAATAAAATGGAAGTGTCCATTACTATGGTTTTAAAGCAAATAGATGATATAAATGCACACATTTTTAAAATTCGAGACATTAATTGAACATTTATACACCAAAACTTTGGTAATGGAATAAAAGGAGGGGATAAAAAATGGAGAGGATCTTGGTTCTCTCTGAGGATAGGTCAGTAGGCAGTTTCGAGGGCCAATCCAAGACTGCCTACAGGTTAATCTCGCTGCAAAAGTTTACTGCTGACAGTGGAGGACAGGGCTAAAAAAGTTTCCAAAGAGTGGAGGACAATGCTGAATAAGGAAGCCACTAGTAATGGAGGCACAACTGTGAGGACATGGGGAAAAAAGAAAATATTCCTTTAGACTACAGATATCATGGTAAGCAAGCAGAGTGTAAGGGACTGGACTTGTGTAACAAACAATTAAACTGATTCATATATATATGATTGGTACATGAGCGCAGTCCTGCTAGCACTATTACAAATACTTCATTGATGCTACAAATTAAAATATCTAATATCTAGGATAAGAATAAAGATATGCAATGTGTGCGAGAAGTATATGTTTAGAAATAAAATTAAAATTTAATTCTAAGTTCTAACATACCAATCCATGTCCTGCAGCCTTAATGTCTCATTCAAGAATAGGTTTCCTAGAGCATGACAAACATTCCACTGGACCTGTAAAACAGGGATTCAAGATTCAAGGGAAAAATTTTCAAGATTTAGAAATAAAAATTACTTTAAACAATCAAATTAAAATAACATAATCTTGGTACCTTAACATTCCCTGTAGTAATGCAGGAAATAAATGCCTGAACTATTTTTTCCAGCCTATGAAAATCTTCAAGGGAATCAAATAGGCAACGCCGTTGACACGCCATTGGATTCTCACTAGCGAGAGGGGTCTCAGTCCTTTGGTCAAGGCTGTGCACAGACGTTTTCCGAGATCTTGACGTTGAACAATTGAAGATTTGTGAAATATACCCAAGAGCCCTCACAGCATTAGATTTAACCTAGTAATGAGAAACGAGAATTAATAAAACAAGAATCAAAAGAAACTTCGTTAAAAGAAGTCAAATACCCAGTATAAGATTTACCTAATAGACCCATTCAAACAAAATAATTCATTAACATAAAAGATATGAATAGAGGAAATGAGAAAAGGGAATAAACCTACCTTATCCCCATCCTCTGTAAGACGCAAAGCACATTCGCTCAATGATACAATAAACTGGGGGTTGGAGTTTGAATCTGCAAAAAAATATTCATGATATAAGAAAATAAAAAACGAAGAAATCTAAAATGAAGTTTTGCCACCAAATGGTTGGCTATTCAACCATAGACATCAAACTCAGCTCACCCATCTGTCCAAAGTGAAGAACTCTAACACAGTGACGAATCGCATCACATATATTTGCCAATGCCCATGAAGCTGTTATCCTCACCTGATGTAAGAAAATCTCTAAATTTCAGCACACATAGCATTGAAGTATGTGACATGTAACAATGTGTGGAGTGAATAATTTTAAGCAGATCTTACTGAGATTAGGGCATCTCGAGTGTTTATCTCAACAGCATGAATAAACTTGTCAAGTACCTCTGCACTAAAGATAGGATTGAACTTTTTAGTTTTACTCTGATTAATCTTATACAAAAGGTTTAAAAAGATTTCATAAAATTGTATATTGAGACTGCTACAAGTTTTAGTGTAACCTCTGACACACTTGTGGAAAACATGAAATGACACCAATGGCTCGACAGGCAGCAGACCTCACTGATGATGCATTATCATGTACAGCAGCACAGACCTACAAAATATTTGCATGAATTGATGTTAGTTAACTCGCTATAATATTACACGGCATTGGGCAGGTTATGTATCATACTTACTAAAGAAGACAAAATGAAGTCCTGCTTCTCCTTTGTGAAAGAGATGAACACAGACGAAGTCATGCCCGCAAAACATGTAACAGACGCAGCCCTCACCTTCCAGGAAAAATAGAAAAAGTAACACATTAATTAAAAACAAACTAGCTATGCATTCGGATTCAGTCATACTATAAGTTTTCCAATAAATTAGCAAAAGAACTGTAAAAGTTATACTTTAGATATGTGTGAATGATTGTGTCAAATGAGACCACACTGAGTTTATATATAATTGAATGAGTTGTACAGAATAAGGTAATGTAATGAATACAATAAATACCTGATCAATACTGTTGGAAAATACATCAATAGTCAATTTTATTTCCCTATGCTATTGTTCCCTATGTTATTATTTTCTAGTCAAGTCTAGAGAATTCCATTATGTCATTTTTCTAATGTAACGATTTTCTAGACTAGTCTAAGAGAACATTAATTGTATTCTCTCTATAAAAACCAGCCCTTGGCTGAAGAATAAATCACAATAGTATTCTCATCATAACAGTATTATCCCATTATCTTTCAATATGGTATCAAGAGCCCGCTGTAAAGATTTCCACAACTGGTGGGGTTCTGTTCAACCCATTTTCTTACCCAACCTGTTTCACATACCCGTTTAGCCTCCTATGACGGATCACAACAGGTGGCCTTCCCTAGCACAGGCCTACACCGGATCCTCCACCACCAACCATGGCGAACAACCACCTGAGTCGGGCGTTGGTCGTGGTGGTGGCCGCGGAGATGGCGGTGGTCGCGGTGGTGGAGGTGGCCGTGGTGGCGGCGGTGGTCGCGGAGATGGTATAGGAGATTTCACTGCAAACAGCGGCGGTAATGGCGGTAATAGTGGATATAGGAACGGGAGTGTTTTTGGTGACAGTAATTTCAACTTAGGCTGCAATGACCAAGAGGGTTCCTCATACTCCCTCAAGGTGAATATTCCTAAGTTGAATGGGAATAACTATAAGAATGGGCCCAAACAGTTCGCTTGGTATTGGACAGCAAAGGGAAGCTTGGTTTTTTAACAGGAGCAGTAGCTGAACCGGCAAGAGAAGACCCTCGTTACAAACAATGGAAGTCTGAAAATTCCTTGATTATTGCTTGGTTGGTAAGCTCTATGGAAACTGGAATAGGTAAGCCTTACATGTTTTTGCCTTCTGCAAAGGATGTGTGGGAAGCTGTTAAGGAAACATACTCTGATATCCAAAATTCCTCCCAAATTTTTGGCTTAAAATCAAAGTTATGGCATGCTAAACAAGGTGACAGGAGTGTAACTACTTATTACAATGAGTTGCTGACCCTGTGGCAAGAGTTGGATCTCTGTTATGATGACAATTGGAGGTGTACAGAAGATAGTGTGTTGTTTCTCAAGAGGCAAGAAAATGACCGTGTCTTCATGTTTCTTGCTGGGCTGAATAAAGATCTTGATGAGGTAAGAGGTCGAGTTTTGGGAAAAATACCATTGCCAACTCTTCGTGAGACTTTTGCAGAAATAAGAAGGGAGGAGGCACGACAAGGAATTATGATGGGCAAGACACCACGAAGCTCTGAATCTGAAGGCTCGGCTCTGGCTACTAGGAACCTCGACGAGGGAAAAAGGTCAGACAAAGTGATTCCTTACTGTGATCATTGCAAGCGTGAATGGCATACGCGTGAAACCTGTTGGAAGCTCAAAGGAAAACCTCCTAACTGGAAGAAGAAAGGTAGTCGTGCATTTCAGGCTAGTAATTCTGATCAAGGGCAGCAATCCTCTTCGACTCAGCTTCCACTCACTACGGAACAACTAGACAAACTTTTCAAACTCCTCGAGTCTCCAACTCCTTCTTGCTCTATAGCAACAAAAGGTAATTCTGCATTTCTTAGTGCCAGTCCCAGTCATACTTGGATAGTAGATTTAGGTGCCTCTGATCACATGACAGATGAATCCACTTTGTTCTCCTCATATAGTCCATGTGCAGGTAATCAAAAAGTAAAAATAGCAGATGGCTCTTTTTTCAACCATTGCAGGTAAAGGGTCAGTTGTATTGTCTCCACAATTACCTCTTAAAGATGTCCTTCATGTTCCAAACTTATCATGTAATTTAGTGTCTGTCAGTAAATTAGCCCAAGATATAAATTGTCAAACTAATTTTTTCCGATCTCACTGTGTCTTTCAGGATTTGAACTCAGGGAAGATGATTGGCAGTGCTAAGGAGAGTGGAGGACTCTACTACCTTGACAGTGAATCTGCATCACAACTACCTTCAAAAACAATAAGTTCCTGCTTTGAGTCTTTTTTTGTTTTGAATAATAATGATGACAACGTTATGTTATGGCATTTGCGATTAGGTCATCCTAGTTTTCGTTACTTAAAACACTTATTTCCTAAGTTATTTCATAATAAAAAAATTTCTTTGCTTAAATGTGAAGCATGTGAGTTTGCAAAGCATCATCGTTCCCAATTTCCAATACAGCCTTATAAACCATCAAAACCTTTTTCTCTTATTCATAGTGATGTTTGGGGCCCTAACCGTACAAGTACACTTTCTCTCAAAAAATGGTTTATCACATTTATCGATGACCATTCAAGAGTATGTTGGGTGTACTTGTTTGTCAGGCTGTTAAGGATTTTATTATAATGGTGCAAAACCAATTTCAGACAAATATTCAAAGTCTTTAGAAGTGATAATGGCAAAGAAAATTAACAGAATGCCTTCCAAAGTTCTCAATTTTCAAACTCCAATTAATACTTTTAAAGAATGTTTTCCTAGTACTCGTGTTTCAACTGATTTGACATTAAAAATCTTTGGTTGCACAGCCTTTGTTCATGAACATAAAAATGTTGGAAAACTTGAACCACGTGCTATAAAATGTGTTTTTGTTGGATACTCCCCAAGCCAAAAGGGATATAAATGTTTTGATCCAAAAAACAAGAAAATGTTTGTCACTATGGACGTTAATTCTTTGAAAATAAACCTTTTTTTGATGACATTCATCTTCAAGGGGGGGATATAAAGGAAGACTCGTTTCAAACTGAGGACATGAATTTTTCAAATAATTCATCTTTGCCAGTACCACAAAGTTCTAAGACTTATACTTTTGCACCAACAGAAAATGGCCATGATTCTTTATCTGATCCTACTCCTGTTATGAGTAAAGAACTTGGTGAATCTGAGCCTACATTTTCTCATGTGGAAAACAATGAGAATCTTGAAAACAATGATGGTGATGATCTAATTGAAATGCCACAAAATAATGAGTCACTTAAAGATAGATTTGAACTAGGAAACAAGATTTGGAAAGGGAAGGTTTTTGTGAAGAAGCACCACAAAGAAAGGGATGAATCCACATCTCAACACTGCCAGAATCTGAACCGGGGAATGCTCAACCTCCTAAGAAAAGGAAAGGTAAGTCTATCTCTGAGAGTCGTATTTTGTATCCTGATATAGATGATCCTGTTGCCATTAGAAAACCTGTTAGATCTTGCACTAAACACCCTATGTCCAATTTTATATCATACTCAAATTTGTCTTCATCTTTGTCTGCCTTCACCTCAAAATTGTCTAGTGTAGAAATTCCAAAAAGTGTACAGGTTGCTCTAGAAATTCCAAAGTGGAGGGAAGTTGTACTTGAGGAGATGAAAGCTCTTGAAAAGAACAAAACTTGGAATGTCACGACACTACCAGATGGCAAGAAGACGATTGGATGCAAATGGGTGTTTACTTTGAAGTATAATTCAGATGGGTCAATTGAAAGGTACAAGGCTCGCTTGGTGGCTAAGGGCTTTACTCAAACCTATGGTATAGACTACTCTGAGACATTTGCTCCTGTTGCAAAACTGAACACTGTCGGAATTCTCTTATCTCTTGCTGCTGACCTGGATTGGCCTCTACACCAGTTGGATGTTAAGAATGCCTTTCTCAATGGCGGTCTAGAAGAAGTATATATGGACATTCCTCCTAGTTTTGAAAACAAGTTTGGATCAAATGTATGCACACTAAATAAGTGTTTGTATGGATTAAAGCAATCTCCTAGAGCTTGGTTTGAAAAATTCACTCAATCCATGAAGAAACAAGGGTACATTCAAGGACCAGCTGATCACACCTTGTTCACAAAGTTCTCAAATGATGGAAAATTCTTTGTCCTGATTGTTTACGTTGATGATATTGTCCTTATGGGAGATGATACAATTGAAATGACAAGAGTAAAAGAGAAATTAGCAGTAGACTTTGAAATCAAGGACTTAGGATCCATGAGATATTTTCTTGGTATGGAGGTTGCTCGATCAAAGAATGGTATTGTGGTTTCACAGCAGAAATACATTCTAGACTTATTGAAAGAAACAGGAATGAGTGGATGTCGTCCGGCAGATACCCCTATGGATCCTAATGCTAAACTTTGGGGAGAAGGTAGTGTTCCTGTTGATACTGGAAGGTACCAGAGATTGGTTGGGAAATTGATTTATTTGTCACACACCAGACCTGATATTGCTTTCTCAGTTAGTGTAGTAAGTCAGTTCATGAATTCTCCTTCCGAGGAACATCTTGAGGCAGTATATAGGATACTGAGATATTTGGGAAATCCCGGAAAAGGCTTACTTTTTAAGAAGACTAGTGAAAGAAATGTGTCTATCTTCACCGATGCTGATTGGGCAGGTTCAGTCACAGACAGAAGATCAACCTCTGGATATTGTACCTATGTTTGGGGTAATCTTGTGACATGGAGGAGCAAGAAACAAGGAGTTGTAGCAAGAAGTAGTGCAGAAGCCGAGTTTAGAGCAATGGCTCACGGTATTTGTGAAGGATTATGGATCCTTAGAGTCCTAGAAGAACTTAAGATGAAAATTGAGCTTCCACTAAAGTTATACTCTGACAGTAAAGCCGCCATTAGTATAGCTCATAATCCAGTTCAATATGACAGAACCAAACATATTGAGATTGATCGACATTTCATAAAGAAGAAGTTAGATGCTGGAATCATATGTCTACCTTTTGTGACTTCAAGTCAGCAAACTGCAGATATCTTGACCAAAAGCTTGGCAAGACCCACCTTTGAGCATTTGATAGACAAGTTGGGCATGATAGATATCTATGCACCAACTTGAGGGGGGGTGTTGGAAAATACATCAATATTCAATAGTTTATTTCCCTATGTTATTGTTCCCTTGTTATTATTTTCTAGTCAAGTCTAGAGAATTCCATTATGTCATTTTTCCAGTGTAGCAATTTTCTAGACTAGTCTAAGAGAACATTAATTGTATTCTCTCTATAAAAACCAGCCCTTGGCTGAAGAATAAATTATAACAGTATTCTCATCATAACAATATTCTCCCATTATCTTTCAATAATGTGTAGTAACTTGTTATGTAGTGTGTTTGTGCATCTATCTTCTTGATGTCTCTTCCCTTGTATGATTTGAAAACTTGATTTCTCACTCATGCGACTATTTTAATTTAGTTTTATGTCAAATGATAACTGATGAAATATATTTAACTCGAATAGCACAATTACATAATTAACGAAGCATATGCTGTACAGGGATTAACAACTAATGATTCAAGAGATTTTTTCCTTCCGGGTGGCAATTATCCTTTTTGGCTAACCTATACTGGTGAAGGTCCTTCAGCACTATTTCACGTTCCTAAGAATATTGATTGTTACATGAAAGGAATAATCTTATGTGTTGTTTATTCATCAACATATGAAAACTTGGGAGTTGAATGTCTTGCTAGTGTTTTGATCATTAATTATACAAAGTGCACCATTCAGATATACAAGCGAGACACAGTAATGTCCTTCAATGATGAAGATTGGAAGAATGTAACATCAAATCTAGGACCCGGTGACGAAGTGAAGATATTTGTAGCTTTTGGACAGGGATATGGATTGATTGTTATGGAGACGGCTGTTTATCTAATATATGGCCAGTCGATTACTATGGAAGCTGAGTCATCAACTAACATTGAAATGGAGGCATCAGCCGAAGGGAACTTGCAGCTGTCACCTGAAGTGAAAATGGAACCATCGGCCGAAGTGAACTTGCAGCTGTCACCTGAAATGAAAATGGAACCATCAGCCGAAGTGAACGTGCAGCTATCACCTGAAGTGAAAATGGAACCACTACCAAAGTCTAATAGAAGTATCTTTACAAGACTTGGAAAAAGAATGGGTGCATGTTTATGCTTGAACCAACATAGAGATAAAGGTTTGAACAATTTTTGATTCGACATGCCTTTGTCATACAATGTGATTCCCTTGTTTCATGTTTCTCAATATTTTTATGGAGGGAGGATGGATAGCCCTATGTTTTATATGCATAAAAAAGGGAACTAGTGTGCTTGTTATTTGTTTCACTTATTGAGAGTATAAAGCCATATTGAAATATCTACTTGAGCATGTTAATTTTGCATCCTTGTTGTTTCTCTTGCATCTCATTGGTGGCATTCATCCTTTAGTCTTAGCAACAAAAGGAATGAGGAAAGGTAAAAGAGAATTCTATCCACTTACAAGCCAAACCAGAAATTTAGTCAAATCGATATTTCAAACACTATTTCAACATTTGCAGTCCAAACAAATGGATTATTTAATATCAAGTTGTACAAGTTCATAACTTTTGAAGGATATTTAGTTAAAGTTAAATACAGTGGGATCTACTGATTCTGCTGGAGAAATGTTTAATAAAATTGAAACACAATCATCCCAAACTTTCTTACTTCTTTGCCAAAATGAAATTTTGTTGTGCTTGTAATCTTCCAATGACAAAATATATCTTGTCAAGTCTTCATGGCAGCGTTCTCCAACCTCATTAACAAGGTTATAACAACATTCAGTACCAGTTGTTTGATTACCAGAAAACACAGTATAGAAAATCTCATCCCCGCATAATGGATATAACTTTGACGCACAGTTGTTCAAATACTTTTCATACGACGATGACAATGGTCTCGGTGCATAATTAATCGTGGAAGGAGAACCATTTGATTCTTCAACATTGGTTGAAATCCCAGTTTTGAATAACAAAACTTGACAAGTCATTACCATTGGTAATAGAGTATAGCGGAGAAATGTAGCCATGGTTCAATTCTTCGGAGATGTATGGTTAAGGAAAACTCAAATGAGTTGTTGATGACTTGTTAGTGATGAAATAAGTTATATATATAGTTTAAAAATAATTAATATTTGCATTAATTGGTTTTTGATAACTCTATTAATACCAAAAATAATCGTAAGGATGTTTGCAAGTTTTTCAAAAACCTCCACCATACAATTCTCATGTTAGCATGTTACACTTTTGGTTCATTAAAGATATTTCATTGTAGGAAAGAAGAAGTTATCAGTTTAATGTAAATTATACGCTTGGTTCTATCAATCATTATGTTGTTCTTTCGACAAAAAAATAAATCGAATATGTAAATATAAACTTAGCCTTCAAAAGTTTTCCCCTTCAAAACCTGCCAAAATCCAAATCACAAGCAAAGCCTTAAAAAACATGAAATAACTTTAGTAAAAGTATTTAAGGAAAACTTCACTTGTTGCCTTCTTTTAGAGCCTTTTCTATCTACAATCATATAGCTTCATCTAAAAATACGATATTTCAATATTGAACAAGTCATAAGTTATTAATTTCACTGTTTTCCTGCAAGCTTGCTCCATGTTTGTTATACTCATGAAATATAAGTTGAATGATATACCTGACATAAAACCGAAAAGTGTCCTATACCATAACATAACTAATGACTGAATTTGTTAGAATTAGTTATCATGTCTGTATTTTGAATAAGCAGTACATTGTTATGATCTTAAATTGTACATTTTGAATTCAGTATGACAGTATAAGAGTTTGGCAACTAATGAATCATATTTTTTCCAATAATAATGGATCATGTAATATTAGTTTGATGTGCGACTATGTTATGTGACTCAACTCGCTTAGCTATTCTAGTTTATAAAATGTGAATAGCCAGCCTTAAAGGACACTTAATATGAGACATAATATGAGAGAATAAACTTCAGCATAAGCATGAGTTTTTTAGTCAAAGCCTAAATGTGGAATTCCCTCTCCGTTGATGATGTTCACAAAGTTATCCAGATTATTTTTATCGTCATGGTTGCATGGAATTTATGATACAACAAAAGCTGTAGAAATATCCACACTAAGCATTCCTGAAATCAGGAATTTCAACGCAATAAATACTCAGATGTTGAATCATACACTTCAAATTACAACATTGAATATTCATTGCATTGGAATTCCTGAAATCATTTTCATCAATGCTAGGCATTGGAAGGCATAAAGCTCTTTCGTTTTTGAGAAATGCCTTTATTTTTTTACTTATTTTAACACGGCCTCTACAAAAAAGATTGAATAATACCAGAGTTATATCTGAGCATCCTTGCCTCTTGTGAAATTGCTATAATGAAATACGACATGAAATTGAAATGAAATGCCACACAAAGTATAGTTTCTACGAAATGTTGTTTGTAGTTTGAAGAAGGATCAAAAAACAAAATCCATTTTTATTTTAGGAAAATTTTCACATCTAAATAATAATGTGTGCTCATGTTTCTGCATCTAATATCCTAGAAGATAGGGTTCGGTAATTTGCATGAAGTGTATCTCTTAGTTTCAAGACAATTATCACACATTTGTAGGAAATAGGAACCGGTGTGTGTACTGTGTTCTCTAATCATGTCGCAAGCAAAAGTATAATAGCCCCCCTTTTGTTGCAGATAGGAGAATACAGGCAAGACAATAATCAGTGTTCTTTCATCACAAGTTCATAACCTACCACACACAGTCTCATGCACCACATATCGTATTTATCAAATCCTCCTCGATAAAAATCACAGTAAGGTAGCTATATTACCAACATGAGTTCTGCAATAACTACAAAACACATTGTCTGTTGTCAAGTGGTATGTTATACAGTACCACTTACAGTACATCACAGAACTAACCATGATTTACAAGAACTGGAAGAAACTCTTATTCAAATTTCTTAATCAGTGATAAGTCATTTAACATCTTCTCAATAGCTTCATCATCCTGAGCCCGTCCTCTTGTCTGCATGTTAAAAAATGACACATTACAGAAAAGATGTATTAGTTGTTACACAAATTTAGTGTGTGAACTGTAACTTGCTCAGCAGCTTCACACAACTCAATAGAGGCGTATCTTATCTCATCAGTAAAAGCATAAAACTTAATGTTAGAACACAACCAACATGTGAGACAGGAAATCAATAAGCATAGCACTTGACCATGTTTAACAGTACAATAATTTTAAAACCACGATCCATAAGGGTGCAAGAATACTTCAAATGTCAATCGCCCTATCAATTATTATAAGGTTACAACCATATAGAGGTAAGTTTAGTTTACAATTGGACAACACACATACATCCAGAAAATGAAGTTTTTTCATTAATTCTATGTCAGAAAAAACATTTTGAACCATGATGAATCTGGAATATATTCTGGTGAGGGCAAATGGTAAAAGAACAATGTAACATAAGGCTCACGGAGAGAATACATGCAAACATATTAATAAAAAAGTGAGATTCCAATAAGGAGAAGAAAAATAAATAGTAACCCAATAAAATCCTTAGCCACCAGCTTTTACTTGTGAGTTCTCCAATTTTGGGAATTTTTGTAAATTTAATTGCCATAATAACTAGTAGACATTTCTGATTTTGCTCATTGTCAAAACAGAATTTTACACCAAAATTAAGTTATTCCCTGCTAGGTAGTAATGACCGCATCAGTCAAACAATGCTACCTATCAACTCAATAAAATTTTAATAGAAATTTATTCAAAGAGATAAATTTATAGAGCATCATATTTGATTCAATTCATGCCTTCATTTCCCTCCCCTTCTTCATTTAATAAGCATGAAAGGGAGAATGAAAATCATTTAAAATTGACCTAACATCACCACTCCTTCCCAAAAACTAATCCTTCTCCTCCCCGCGCAACAGGAAAAGTTTACAGATAGAAGGAGAAGCAACTTATTTCTACCTTGATAGATGGAACCATAGCAATAGCTTCCTCTACAGTTTCCGGGCAAAGATTTCCTAGGACACACAGCTGCAATAAATTTATTGAAACAGTTAATTGTGTTGTGTGAAATTATAACTCCTTTCCTTTAACCTGATAATAAAATGTGAAAACTTGCTTCCTAAACCGAATTTGTGAAGGGAATAATCATATTACCTCAAATTCAGCCAACTGATATCTAGCAAGAATTCTTAAGCCAGTTAAGATCACAATCTGATACAGGGCTTTGCAAATTCAAATTTCTAATTAAATGATAGAAAGAGATATTACGTAGGGGTCCGTTTGGTTCAACAAAGGGGGGAGTTTTTAATTAAAAGCATGTTTGGTTTAAGATGAGGGGAGGAATTTTTAATGGTTTAGAAGTGTTTTTAGTCACCTCACATCCAAATCCCCCCAATTTGAGGGTAAGCAGAAAGTAGTCTAGGGGTTTTGATTCCCTCCCATCCCCTCTCTAAAAATTGAACCAAACATAAATGATTTAATATATACCCTCCCCTTCAGCCACTCTCAACCAAACGGACCCTAAAAGGAAACACAGGATTCAGAAAGACAAGAGAAAAGTCAATCAAGAAATAAAAGAAAACGAGATTATTCATTATTATGAAAGAAATAAGATGGACCCCAACACAATTTTCATTTAAGTAAATATATATTATGAAAGAAATGACATGGACCCCAACACAATTTTCATTTAAGTAAATATATGAATCATGAGAAATAGAAAATGGGTTCATCAGCTCAATTTTGAAGGATACTCTCGAACTTGTCTAACAGCATCAGGATTTTTGTAGCGGCTGAAACGCTTCACATACTGCAATGACTTTTCAAATACCCTGAAAAAAAATAGAAGGAAAAACACATTACTCTAAGGTGCTAACTACAACATTACTCCGCTTCTATATCAACATCATTGTCAAATTCATCATTGAAAATATGTCAATTGGGTTTGGCAAGTTCAAGGACATGTTATTTGATTTAGGTATTATTACAGCGGTAGACATCAAAGCATATCTCTCTTCTTCCAGCAATAGTATCAAAATAAAAGATCTTGGAGTCATTCAGCATAACAAATGCATGTCATATTCCCGGAATAAAAAGTAATTTCGCTAGGGGCATAAAAATGGTATGCATGAACTTTATGTCTGAATAACACATGAACTTTGATACAGGATTTGAACTCACTGAGAAACTTGATTCATGGCATCGTCAGACGACTGCTGAAGCTGCTCATATTTGTGCTCCAGAATTAATGAAACTTCACAGTTCATCAAACACTTTGCTTTCAAAAACTCTGGAAGAAGAAGAAAAATAAAACTACTTCTTTAGCGCAAAAACAAAAAAGTCGCAATAATTATACCAAACTAAAATCATGTTCCATCAATCCAACATGACAAAGCATAAGATCATATTGTCTATCAAAGAACCAATCAGACTTTGAATGGTGTAATAAAATAGCTACGTGATAGGACCATGGTGATAGGCCACAACTAATCAAAGCAACACCCATTATTTATAACCTTCATATACTAACTAATCACTTAAAAATAGAGGCAGTATTACAGTATATCACTTCAGAATATAGGTCTAGGTAGTATTCAACATAGGACAAACATAAAGAATAAGGCCCTTGAATTGGCTTATTTGAGCTTATCTACTGACATAAGCACTTGTGAGAAGAAGTTATGAAAACAGCTTATGACATGTTCATAAGCTATTTTCAGCTTATTTTTATATCTAGGATAGCTGATATATAAAACAGCTTTCTGCTTATTCAAAAACAGGTTTATTTTATTTTATCTTTTGTTACGGAAATAGATTGTAATAAGCACTTATATATGACAAGTACTTATGCTATAAGCTGGAAATTAAGCGGTTTAAGTGGCAGTAAAATTTACAATTTAGTGGGAACAACATAATAGAGCATATTCAAGCAAAGAAACCCCAAACGAAGAATTAGGATGCGTGAAGATAAAAAATTCGAATTAGGGATTTCAAAATTTACTAATGATGCAGTAACTTTGAAATTCAAGCAAAACAGTACACAAGGTAGGAAGTAAATCGATAATTGAGTGAAGAATTAGTGGTAAAAAAACGAGAATGAGAATTTACCGTCTCCGATTTTGAGTTCAGCGGCGTTTTCTTCCTCTTCACCAGACATGATTCACTCCTTCTTCTGCTGAATTCAGTAATTTTGAAGATTTGAAAGAAATTAGTACAAATCAAATCACAAAGATAATGATGTGATTGGGAAGAAGAAGAAGAAACGGTGCAACGAACTAACCAGAATCAAAACGGTGAGAGAAGTTGAGGGCTTTGTGTCGTTCACCTGGGAAGAAAGTAACACTCGTTTTGGATTTTAGAGAACGTTAAACGCAGCGTTTATAAAGCTACCACCTTATTTCTGTCAAAAACATAAAATAAAATAATAAAATATTGTTTTTTTAAAGGAATAAAATTTTATTTATTGTAAATTCTTTTATCACCCTCTAAAGTTTTGGTAATATCCTGTCTTGAGATATTCGTGAGCTTAACTCAGTTTGTATGAACAATACATAATATATGCAAAGTTCGGGGTTCAAACCCGGCCACCACAAAAAAAAAAAATCCTATCTTGAGTTCAAAATTCTTTTATAATTAAAATTTATTTCAAAAATACTAATAAAATACAAGATCTTTGAGTATAAAAAATTAACAACCAATTAAGAAAAATAGAAACAAATTATTATCACGATTATTTACAAAATGATATTAAACACGAATACACAATGTTCGAATATGTGTTAGAATCTCTGGCTATTTTTTCTCGTTTTATTATTATAGTTTTGAAGAGTTTTAAATAAATATTAAATAATTGGAGTTATAATATCATATTGTTGCAATTATATTTCAAAACATTTGATAATAGAAAAAGAAATGCTTAAATGTATTTTTTTTTGTCTCTTAACTTTTAAAAAGTTTTGATTTTGGCTCTTTATAAAAAAAAGAATTTTGATCCATTAATTTTACAAAACATCGCAAAACGTACAAAAATTGCAATTTTTGCCCTCTATTTGTATGAAAAACAGAGAAGAACTTGACTCCTAATATGCATCCTACAACCAAAAGTCATTGATCTTCTGAGAATGGAGAACATTAAGTGCATAATGCATTCAAACTCTCTTAAGCATGCTTTTCTTTCTCCTTCACGATTGGGTTGACTCATTCGGATAAGAGTTTCTCAGTGTGGGTGATTGTTGGAGCTTTTGATGAATAATTGTTTTTGTACCAATACATATGATTTTATAAGGACAAAAATATTGTTTTTGTTCCGTAGAAATTAAAATCAAATTTTTGTAAACTTAACTTATTTAGTAGGGACAACACAATGCAATATGTTGAGGTCGAGATTCAAATCATGAATTCTTCACTTGTTCACTTTATAGATGGATATACAAAAAATTGAAACCAAAATTTGTTATATTTTTTTGGCATGTAGAAGAAGTGGAAAACACTATTTGAATTGACATATTGAAATTTTAAGTTCGAATTTAAAATAAAATGATGATATTATTAATTAAGATGCGTTTGATTCACTAAATAGAGATCCAATTTTGCCAATATCTGATGTTCATTAAACACCTCTTTTTAGTGGTTTCTATAAGATTAATGTTGATGCAACATGTCTGATAGAAGGTGATAAGTAAGGTATTGGTGTTATTGTGAGAGATAATAAAGGTGTTGTCGTTGGTGCTAGTTCCTGACAAGTCTTTTCATTACTAGATTAAGAGGTTGTAGAAGCTTTAGCTATGCGGAAGGATTTGAAATTTGCGAAAGACATGTCTTTTCTGAATCTTATAGCAGAATCAAATGCTTATAATGTGGTTTTAGCGTTGAATGCTCACCACCAATCTTCTAACTATGTTGGCTCTATTATTCGAGATTGTATTAGTTTGAAAGGTAATTTTTGTAGTTCAAATTTTTTACATGTTAGGCGTGAAGCCAACCAAGCTGCTCATTACTTAGCTAAATATGCTCTTAAGAATTTAGATTGCGTATGGATCGAAGAAACTCTGTCTTGTATTTCTGCAGTCTTGGCTTTTGATTCATTGTCAGACTTTCATTAATGAATTTGTCTTTATCATCAAAAAAAAAAAAATTGATAGAAAAAATTTCGGATATGAGACAATTTTATTTTGACTGAATATTGACAAATATAATAATTTAATACATAGCGTGATTTATGACAGAAATTGCGAGGCGTACAACTCAATACTCACATCATATTTCCAAAAACTCGTTGTTACCTTTCTTCATCGGTACTCTCCGTTTCTTCTTCTTCATTCCCAAATTTCTACAATTCACATTCATTCACATTATAAACATCAATTCATCCACTCACATAAAAATCTACACCTATAGATATAAACATTAGATATAGCGAAGAAAAACAGAAATGAGGCCAAACGCTTCGGCGATGAGACAAGCCGAGCTTTTGCGAAACGACGGTAACAATTACTTCAAGAAAAACCGTTTTAATGCCGCCATCGATGCTTACACCGAGGTTTCATTCAAATTTTCGACTTTTACTAACCCTTTTCTTTTCAATTGCAAAAATTAAAACTTTGTTTCGTTTCTGACATGGGTTTTTTGTTTTGTAGGCAATTACGCTTTGCCCTAATGTTCCGGTTTATTTTACCAATCGTGCTTTGTGTCATCTCAAACGAAAGTATGTATTTTTATGAAATTTGTGAATTTTTTTTTGGGTGTTTTTGATTGTTTAGGGTTTTTAATTTTGATTTGAAATATGGGTTGGTTTTTTAGGGTTTTGATTTCTGTATGTATGCAATTGAAATTGTGGTTGGAATATTGAGATTTTGGAGGTTTTATTGATTACAATTGTGTCCACAATGTGTTTGGTTTATTTGTAGTGAATGGGAGAGGGTTGAGGAAGATTCTAGAAAAGCAATTCAGCTGGACAGCAATTCGGTTAAGGTTATAATGATTGATCTGTTTGTAATTTTGTAATTCCTCCTTTTGTCTTACGCGTGGTTGATTGAATGGCTTCAATCATCGGTTACGAATATTGATTTTGGTTTTGAATGAATTTGTTTGCACATTTAGTTGTATGAGCATTGCTATATATCACGAACCCTTTATTCGTGAAAATGCGCGATGCACAATTTGGGTTTAAAACAATCCACATGACTTTACATTCGGATTAGGCGTAAAACAGATTGGGTATTGGTGCTAAATAGCCAATCATAAATATTTCTCTCCTGACTTTTTCGTGAAATTGCACCTGCACGATGCACGTCTTGGGTTAAAACAATCCACATGACTTTACTTCAGGATTAGGCGGAAAACAGATCGGGTATTGGTGCTAAATAGCCTATCATAAATATTGCTCTCGTAACTTTTTGTGATGTTTAGCATTTTCTTAAATTTATTTATTTATGCGTGGGGATACAAATTCCTTGATGTTAATAGATTCTTGAGACGTTAAGTAGTTCTCTTGGAAAAGATCATTTGGCCACAATTTTAAGAATTCTGATCATTGCAGATCTCTGAGGAGTTGGATTCGTGTTACACAAATCCTTGCAACTCAATTATCAAATAACTACTCAACCTATTTCCATGTTTTCTTTACTTAAGATTTAGTTGGTTCCTGGGCTGCGTTGCGTTAAAGGGGGTTTTCTAAATTTTAGATTGTTTTATGATTTTGATGAGCTATGTAAGATGCATATGTTTGCTATAAACCTCTCAGATGATGCACAGGTGTCTGAACAATCTCCATGGAAACCTCGACTTAATATTATTCTCTTTAACTTTGTTATTATATTAATATTATTGACTCATTGATGCTAAGTTTTGTGTCTAAACCAAACACAACTTTGGGGGATCTAGTACATTAACTACCAAGATATGTATGTCTTGTTTTGAGTTAGTTTTGGAAGGTGTTTCAATATCAAAATATGAACTTTAATACATTGATATATCAATTGTTTGTTGAAGTGACATCCAGAGTTTGGTGAAACCACTGGCTGTGTGAATATTTTCCTCATTACATCTTATATTTGATTATTTTGTAAAATGGTTGCATCTTTGTGCTTTGTTTTGATTATCTTGTTTCCAGCTGAATCTTCTTTTGCACATATTTCAGGCACACTATATGTTGGGTCTTGCATTGCTACAGAAACAAGAACATACGAAAGGAATCCGAGAATTGCAAAAGGTTTGTTGTCATCAAACACCCGTGTTATCTGTTTCATGGACATCAATTAATTTTGTTATATCTGTTGCAATAAATTATTTAGTGCTTCTTAGTGTGATTACATCTTTACTTGTTTAAGTGTTAACTGGTTAAAAAAAACTATTTCCCTTTTCTGTTTGTGACCTTCTGTATTTTACAACTTTGTGCCATTGATAAATGTTGCAGAACAACTAGAAAGACAATATTAAAATATAGCATAATCATGTCCCCACATTTTATGCTTCCTTCCCCTGGGATTGGATGTGGTTTATTATTCTGCAATCTACACTGTTTCTGATCTAGGACAGTCATACATGATATATTAAAACTGTCATTGAGTTTGACAGAGATAAGTGACAAGTTAAAACATCATCATAAATTAAAGGGTGGGAATTAAAGGGTTTGACAGAGATAATATGAACAATCATATTGTTGAGTTTTGAGATTCTAAAATTCTATGAATTAAGTTGCGAAGAATATATATGTACATTGTAAGGTTCATAATGTGCACCAGAAATCATGACTCAAATAATGAAATACTATTTATAGGTAGAAACAGCAAAACAAATGACTAATTTACCTGTTGCATCATTTGCTACATGTGAATTAATTCTACAATATTAGCAAAATTATAGGATATTGGTAGGGAATGAAGAAAAGATAGAAAGGGACATCCCAGTAATATCGGATTGATATGGTGTGGTGAATGGAGATGTTATACATAATACCAACTGAGGAAGTCCTATTTTGTAATTCTAAATAGGTGAAGTACTAGTGTATTATTACCAGTACAAGCCCTAGCCCAATAATTCATACACTCGGCAGTTGCCCCTAATCCCCTTTATTCTTCCACACGAAATGAAATTTCAAACCAATTTTAAGCCAAAAGCTTTGCCTTAGGGTGTGTGGACGCTTTTCCATCTCTTTATCTCTCTAATTCAGTCTTGTTATGTTGATATTTGATGAACAAAAGCTAAGGATGCATGCATGTATATTACGTGAGGGATGGTTTGGTTCTCGTTTTTAGTTAATTCCTAATATTGCTTGCTTGGGTTCTGTTCACTCTGCATTTGCTTTCTTTTTCATTTTTATTTCTCAATTTTATATTTTTTCACTTCATTTAAAATTTTGCTGCGAAGTAAGAAACAGTTTGTTTGAGAATTTTGGCTTGCTATTGAGCTGTCAACAGGACATGGCTCTTCCATTATTTAAATTTTAATGTCACGTCTGATTGAATACAACATTCCTGCTGATTTTCAGTGTGGTGCATTTTTATGAGATAATAACAATGCCTTACCCTCATTTTTCAAATGAATAATGATTCTTTTGTTTTTGGTCATGATTAAGGCTTTGGATCTTGGGAGAGGTGCCAATCCAAAGGGATATATGGTTGAAGAAATATGGCAAGAGTTTGCAAAGGCAAAATACAAGGACTGGGAACGTTCATCGTCCCAACGATCATGGGAATTGCAGAACTTGAAGTATGTTTTTTCTGATTGTCAGATCTATTATCTGAGCATCTTTTATTCATGATCAGTTGTCTCCATTGTATTTATTATTAACTATACAATTTTTTTCCAGCCACATCTCAACTATTTTTATGTTGGTTTAGTGAATATTTTGTGTTATCATGTAAAGTATTATTATCGCAATGTGTATTTGTGTCTCAGAGAAGCTTGTAAGTCTGCTCTAAAGGAAAAACATTTTCTTGGCTCTGAAATGGAAGGATTTGTAGATGATGCTACTACTTCCCATTTGAAACAGTTGGAGGCTGTAGAAAGAGTCTTCAATAAAGCTGCAGATGATGACATACCAACTGAGGTCTGTATGTGTTTTGTTTTTTTAGATTATAGATTCGAAAAATAAGTAAGGTTATTTATTAATCACCCAAATTGGCTTGTTGAATTTACAGGTCCCTGATCATCTATGCTGTAGAATAACTCTTGATATTTTTCATGATCCTGTCATTACTCCTAGTGGACATACATATGAGAGAGCAGTGATTCTTGACCATCTTCAGAAGGTAATGCGATTTTCATGTTTCATATTCTGGATCACATGTTTTTCGATATCCATCGAGGTAGAGTGCACTCATCTAACTACTCCTTTCTTAGGTTGGTGAATTTGATCCGATCACGAGGGAACCACTTGATCCATCACAACTAGTATCAAACTTGGCCATTAGGGAAGCAGTCCATGAATATTTGGACAAACATGGGTGGGCTTACAAGATAGATTAACAGAATATTAAGCTGGAAATTAGCAGTTTGTGAGAGGTTTGTTTGTTCACATAATGCAGCAGAATGCTGATGATGTGTTGTGCAAGATTGGTCAATTCATCTGCTAATTGTGTCTGTCCTTAATGTTGTGACTTTAAACATATGAAGTGTACATATGGTTTTGACTGATATTGTGTAAATAGTCTACTCGAATTTGTGTATACATTTAAGTGCCTGGTGAAACTTAACATTTCATATGCTTAGAAATGACTATCAAACTAGTTTATTTGACCAATTTGCTGTGGTTCCTTCCTAAAAGAATTGTGGAAGAGAGGGATGAAGATCCTACCTCTATCTCTCATCTTATCTCCTTTATCTCACATTTTTATTGCAAGTTACGATTATAAGTAGATGATTCAAATTGAGGAAAGAGGTGGTAAATAGCTTAATCGGCAGGGTTAACTCAATGCCAAAGCCACCAAGGCAAGAGCTTTATGCTTAAGTGTCTATTTGGTTTTGCTGCGAAAAAAATTAGTTATGAATGAATTGATTCTATAAAATTGATTTATGTTTAAGTAAATTATGTAAGAGTGATTTGAACAATAATATCAAGTCTAAATATGACCAAAAATTACAATCAAGAACTGCACATTTGTTGTTTCTTTGTAAATCTATAGTTGTCTCATAAGTTGTCTACAAAACTCTTTCGAATAACAAAACTCTTTCGAATTAATTGATAAACGGGAATCAAGACCTATTGTATGTGCCACATGTTTTTCAGTCCTATATAACAAATTGTCCATTGAAGCAAGAACAGAAACATCATAGGTGTAATAGACATTATGTTTTTCGGGAGCAATTGTTATTGATTGTGTGTCAAGGACAATATTGAGTCTAAGTATAGCATTATCAGACAGATATCTGGTATCACCTCAGGGCTATCCTCCTATGTGTCTGATGCTTCAACTATCTGACTCAGAATGTGTAACTCTTCTCTCTGTTGATTCCATCCTGAATAAGAGTAATGACATTATCACTTGATGTGGAGGGATTAACAACAGACTTTTGCAAATACCTCTTTTCCTTTGTAAAATTATGGTTGTCCTAAAAGTTGTCTATCAAATGGTTGTTCAAATAACACAACTCTTTTTGAAAACACTCAGGGGGCGTTTGTTTCAGAGATAAAAAACACATTCCTGGGAATAGAGGTTGGGAAAGAAGAATACCCATGTTTGGTAGAAAGGAACAAAAATAATATGCCCAGGAATAATTAATGCCCAGGAATCTACTTTCCTTACATTCTAGTCATTTTTATTCCCATGAAAAAGGGATGGGAAAATTATATTCCCAGGAAAAGAGTGCCCACGTTCTTGATTTTTATTATTTTTTTTCATTTAAAACTAAACAAATTATCCTCACAGCCAACCACGTTCTTGATAAAAACTCATAAGTATGCCCATTTTACTATTGTGCTCCCACGTTGTAAAAATTAACATAACAGTTTCCATTTATTTTAGTAATAAGGCATAAGGTCTATCAATGGAACCACCCACTTCTTTGAAAAGAATCCTAGGAATAAAAATTGGCAACCAAACACTTTTTTTGAAAAATTCCTAGAAATAAAAATCTCATTATGTTTTCCTGGGAAAGTTAATTCAAGGGAGTAATTTTTGCATCCGGGAAACAAACACCCCCTCATAATTCACTGCACATATTTACACTTTTGAGTCATTAAAATTCTCAGATTTTTTTTTTTGTTACAATTAAAATTATCATTTTTTTACAAATTACATGTTCAAATTTTTATGGAAATGATTTTTTTTTTAAATTGAAACTCCTAAGCACTATCTTCTAGACATGAGTATGTAGGCAAAATTTGTTACCATTAACTCTGTTTAAATCCTTTATTTATTTATTTTTGAGAGGAAAATCCTTCATTGTTGTTATCCATATATGATGTTTACATGTATGTTTTAAAATTTAAATCCATAAACTATTTCGAAAGAGAGTTGAAGTTAAAAGATTCACGATCATGGATTGCATAAAATTGATCAACTTAAACTTTTGTCTAACTAAAATTTTAATACAGTAACAGAAAAAAAAATTAAAATTTCAATATAGAAGTTTAGTTGAAATAAATACATTATTAATTAGATAAATATTATCATTTTGAGAATAAATTTCATGTGCCTAAGGTCAGTTACACGTGGTTGATGTGTGTGCGAGTGTTGTAAATTCCAAGGTACTGTGTTCAATTCACTGATAGAAAAATAGAGTAACAATGGAATTCAACGGATACCCGCATGAATATTTATTATAACTCAAAGTAAATCATCCAGAAGTGCATGTTTCATAAACACATAGTAAGATAACAAAAAAAGTGCATGTTCATGCAACAGATAATAACATAAGTCTAGGCTGCTCCATAGCCTAGTTTAGCATCCAAATCCCTCTCTACAAATTCTTTTTCTGCTTCAATCAACTCTTCTCTTGCTTTAGCATGATCACTCTCTAGAGCCTCTACAGTCTTCCTCAGCCTTTTCACATTTGCATATCTCTGAGCATAACTTTTCTTACCAATTGCAGATTCAAAATATGGCTTCAACCAGGATAAATCAAAACCAGTTCTTCCCATAAAATTTGGAGATGATTACAAGCTTCTTCATTCATATCTTTCACCCTTTTAGTGTTTAGAAAATGTAGAACTCGGCCTAATGCTGTCAATGCCCATTCTGTAAACCTACGAGTATGCTTTCTCTTCCTCTGGTTGTCAACATGTGCGCGATGCCATGAACATGCTTCCTCTATCAGTGAAACAAAGTTATTGTCTACTTTGCCTAAGAGTGAGGGATGCCATGAACATGCTTCGTCTAGCAGCGGAACAAATTTTGTCTAATTTGCCTAAGCCCCTGAAATCGACCAAATTGACACAAGAGGGCACCAAAGAGATTTCCTTGACAGAAATTGGTTGCGCTGGTGAATCCATCTTGCTAACTTCTTGATTAATTAGTCTTTCATACCCGTGTTCACTGACAGAAATAATCCGAGCTTTAATAATACAAGTATCATTCACAATAAACGCATTCCATGGGTTGCGGAGTTCATCCAAATGTATGAACTTGTCGACACTCCAGCAATAATTACTTGCATTGAACTCCTGTTCAGTTTCTGATAGAGACATATAGTGTCTTGTTCGGTTAAAAACAACTTGTATAAAGGGAAAAAAATGAATGTATCGCATATGAATTCATTCACACGCTCAACCACAAAATAAAGGAAAGTTCATCACAAAAGACTAACCAAGTAATAAAATTTCAAGACTAATCAGTTGCACCAAGTCTTCATATGCTGTTGCAATGCATTTTTCAATCAACTATTGATATAATTAACAGATGTCATGGTGCCTTATACCAAAAAATGTAAAAGCAATTGTTATTATGAAACATACCTTTGACAATTGTGAGCAAGGCATTGGCTTGATTAGTAAGAGCCAACTCAAGATTTACATATCTTTTCCAGTCTTTAGAAAAATCAATAATATCAGCAACAACCGAAAGAATTGATAATGACAAGTAACCAGAGTTGTTCTCGTTCCCTTTTGGATTCATAACAATCTGCCTGAAAAACAACATCGAAAACATTTAAAAAAAAAGCGTAAAAAACATGACAATGATGTTGAAGTATGTGTATGTAGTAAACTGGAATTCACTCGAGCACCAACCATGGATAGCCACTCATGAAAAAACTCTCCGAGTACATCTGAGAATCACATTTAGAGAAGTTCTTAATCGTCCATGTGAATTGCTCAATCGTCCATGGGGACCATGGCTCCATCTCAGCAGCCTAACAGCTTCAACTCCAACACCGTTGAGAAAGAATTATATTAATTTATAAAGTACTAAGATCAATCCTTTAATGTATCAACATGATCCTTGTATTTTAATATTCAAATGTAAACCTTATCAATATGCATCATTTTGATCACTTCCTATATAACTTAGGGGGTGGTTTTGTAGTTTTTTTTTCTTAGGGGGCCAAAATCGCAACTTCGTGAAAGTTAGGAGGCGAAAACTGCTATTAAGCCTATTATAAAATCAACATTGCCAAACAGTTGGATATATACATCAACAATATAGAAGATAGTACCTAAGGCTATGGCAATTCTTCGAGAAAGAATTGCTGCAAGAAAAAAAATATGAAATTAGAAATTGAAGAGGAGATGGAAAAATATGCATAAACATGTGTTCAAGAGATACCCTTTAGAGGGGAAGGAGTGGGCGTTGTGACAATGTGAAGTAAAACACATATATATTATATAAGATATAAGTAGTGCATGTGCAACTCCAAAAGTCTACCACCTTTTCAAGTACCTTTTTCATTTGTTGTTATTATCTATTTAACTACCATCAATTTAACGTTCAATAGTATTTTTTTAAGAATATTAGAGGAACTTAAAAGTTGATTTATGAAAACGGGTCTCATTATCAATAGTATTTGGATGAAATAAGGGACTTTTTTTGTGTGTTTGTTTCAGATTTTAATAAAATCCATTTTATTAAAAAAACATTTTTAGGCCCCAATTGTTTGAGATTTTATTTATAAAAAAATAACTTTTGTCATTTTTAAGTGTTTGTTTATGATTTTTAGAAAAAATATTTATTTAGACTTAAAAGGAAAAGCTTATTAGCTTTTTTCAAAATCAATTATTTTCAATTATAAGGAGGTAACACATGAACTAATTAAAAAAATGTTTTTTTTTAAAATCACTTTTTTTGTAGTAAGCAAACACAAATAACTTCTTATTTTTTTAAATAATCTCTAGATTTTTCTAACACAAAATCGATTATTTTAAAGCTGAAACAAACACACCCTTAACATCAAAATGAAAAGTCATTCTTAGTAGTTTTTCCATTTTTTTTTAAAAAACAAGGAATTCAAGTGTTAAAACTTCAAATCTTCAAAAATGAATTTTATGATAGAAAACAAAACTAAATAGATTCAGATTTTTTTTTAAATTTCTAAAAAAATCTCTAGATTCTTTAACCTAAAATCTTTTGAAGGTAGTTTTGTCGTTTATTGCTCATGTGATCATAAACTCATTAAGCACGTGGAAAGAAACATTAAAAAAATGCAAAAATAAAGAAGAATATTTTATTCATTTTAGTTTATGGTTTTCGAATTTAATTTCATGCGCCTTTGAAGTGCTGATTCAAGTGTAGTGTGCATGTGGGAAATAAGTCATTAGTTTAAGTTTTGTTATTCAAGATACTTGGAATTCAACAAGTCAATAATCAATCCCATTTGGATCGGTTTGAAAGCTCACGCATAGTTGCTTATTTACTCAATGATGGCACAAGAATGGTGGTGTTTTCAATCAACATTTCTATTTTGTTATTTCTTTATTTTAATAAATATTTGTAAGGCTAGTAATATGCCATTTAAATTAGGATTTAATTTATGAGTTTTATTTGAATTAATTAGGGACCATTGAGTTCATTAGAGAAAAAACTCTATAAATTGTAAGTTTCTCTATGAAATAAAAAAAAAAAGTAGAATTATGATGAAAATTAGACTATGTGTATTTTGAGTGAGAGTTTTCTCCTCATTAGCATTATTTCTTGGAGTAGAAGTGATCATGACACCTTCTTTACCATCCCTAATCCCCAAATTCATCCTTTTATTTTACCTTTTTATTTATATACTCTTTGGTTCTCTATCAATTGTGATCCTACTCAACTAAGGGATTAATTTCTAAAGTTACACACATTGTTACCAGTTCAAAAATAACAAAAACAGTGTCTCACTATAAATCTTTCTATCTAAATGAAAGAAATAAAAAATTAATAAGTATTTTTTTTGTTAACCCTTTGCTTTCATAGGTAAAGTTTGGCAGTCATGTAAATAAAGTACGACAAAGAATTGTACTACTTAATAATGGAATGGTTCGTCCTTTGATAAAACTTATTAATCACTTGGTTTTTTTAGGGGAAAAACTTTTTGTTTGGTTTGATTTTGGCCTTTTAGAATTTTCAAGGATTAATTTACACCATTACATAAATCAACTCCAAAATTAAATATTAATTCACATGTATCATTTCTTCTTAAGGTTCTCACATGTATCTTTTTCTTTCTTGAATCTTTTTTTTTTTTTTTTGACGGGGGATGATACTAGGAAATTTTTGTGGATTAAATGGAATGCAATTTGTTTGAAGGAGGTTTAGGGTTAAGGATGATATAGGAGTTTAATTTGCCTCTTCTTGGTAACTCGTGTTGGAGGACCGTGATAGTTTATGGAGGGGAATTGGTTGGTTGATAATATTTGTCGTAAGGTGTGGGAGATGAGGAAATGGCAGAGGAGATTGTTGGCATGGTAGGAGGATTTAGTGGGGAGTCCAGTGAACTATTAACACGTTTTGTTTACGAGTTGATATTGTAGACATGTGGATTTGGGATTTACATCCGTTAATAAATGCCGACTAAGAGTGTGTTTATTTAACTTTTAAAAAATAGATTGTGTTAGAAAAATCTAAAGATTTTTTTTTAGAGATTTTTAAAAAAAATTGAAGCTACTTGTGTTTGTTTATTACAAAAAAAATAACTTTTTTTACAAAATGAATTTTAACTAGTTTATGTGTTTGAAAAAAAAAAGTAGATTTTGAGAAAAACTAATCCTAATAGCTTTTCATTTTAGAGTTAAAATAGATTTTTTTTTGATAAAACGATTTTTCTAAAAATCCTAAACAAACACATAAAAATGAAAAAAATTATTTTTTTATTAATTTTTTTTTTATTTTTTCATGAAAAAATCTAAAACAAATGGGCCTAATTGGATGAGATGATCTTATTCGTAACGGACAAAGTCATAATAAATGAGTGCATTTGGGTGTAATAGTGGCATACCAAATACTACCTTTGTCTTTTGTAAAAAAAAAATAATACTACCTTTGTCTCTATATATAAGACCATTTTGATAAAAGCAAAAGATTTAAGATAGTTTGTATTTGCATTAAATTTGTACGTTCCCTTTTCAAGATTATCCTTCAATTATCAAGAGATAAATAGTTGGTCTTTAATTCTCTCCAATTAATTAGGGGTATTTTTGTAAAAAAATAATTAATGTACCTTGATATTTGAAGAGGATCTTTATAAAGAGACAATAAATTTTTGTAAATGAGTCTTACAAACAGGGACGGAGGTAGTATATTCAAATATATTGTGGTGGTTTGTATTTGGGCAAAACAAAGTTACAATAAATGAGTGTAATTAATATATTGAACTGCATTCCAGTACTTTTTTTTAGGGTTATTGGGTTATAACGTTCCAATACTCATAACCTTGCACACACAAAAAACAGGTTGTTTAGTTTGAAGGATGCATATGCCAGTCTGATTAAATGGTAAAACAACTCAGATTTTTTGATAGGTCTAGATTTTCAAGTACTACGTAGTTAAAATTCTTAAATATCAGGAACAATTGATCCTAATGGGGAATCAACATCAAAAGCATTTGAACATTCATTCCATACTTTCTTACTCCTTTGCAATATTGAAATTTTGTTTGCTTTGAACTTTGGAGTTTCCACAATAAATCTTGTTGTGTCATCATGGCAACGTTGTCCTATCTCATTGACAAGCAGAGAGCAACATTAATAACTAACCGTTTGATTACCAATATATACAGTATTAAAAATCTCATCATCACATGGTGGGATTAATTTCTCTATACAACTGGTCAAATACTTTTGATAAGGTGACAATGAGTCATTTGATGATGGTGAAATGGGAGATGAAATCTCACTTTCAACTAACATAGAAAAACAAATAATTGATACAAATAATATACTTAAGGTGTGGAATGTTGCCATAACTCAACTTCTTTATAGATATCTATGATTAAGGAGGGTTAAAATTGTGTTTGCATGTTAGTGATAAAGTATAGGGAAATTCTATGGTGAAGTCGTGAAAATGACTTTTCTGATGAAGTTAACACTATAATATCAAAAGTGTAGTGAGTAACACCCCACTGTTTGTACAGTGACATCAAAAGTTCAGTCCCCATAGTATCATGAATTCATCAAATTAACAAGACTACACTTAATCTAATTTTATCCTACCTTGTTTTAAGTGTAACACTCTACAAAGTGTAACACTTACGACTATCACATAATATCATCAAATCTATTTGCATGTTAAAGATGCCAACGATAAAATAGTACCTGTAAGTCCAAGATGTTGCAAGCATTACTAGATGAATTACTATTGATCATTAATCAGTAATCAACAATTTAAAAATGAATCAAACCTTAAAATCAAAATTAACTTTTTCAAAAAAGTCAATTTTCTGACTGCACCATAGAAGCTCCCTAATTAAATTTAGGAGTTATTTCATTTAGTTTATTGCTTTTTAGTTTGTGAATTTAATAAAGTGTTTATGATTTCATTTCCTTAATTAAATAGACATTTTCCATAATGTTGATTTACTTCATTAGTTTAACATATTGCTGAAATTTGTGGATAAAGTAACATGGATTGTATGTAGTATTTCAATCATATCTAGAGTTATGAACATCTAAATGAAGTCAAATCAATTACATATATATTTTTGTTCATCTTAACTTGCATCAAGGTGAAAAGCTCAATATAGTGCAAGCTCGATTATTTCTTACTATAACATTATGTCACATCTCGTAGTATAACGATACACGACACAAGTCAAAAACATTATATTTTAGACAATATTTAATCATTTTAACATTTTTTATGGTTTTGAAATGAAAGGAATTGTTGAAAAATTGCATAAAGACTTATGAAGCTGATATATGAGGATTCAAACATAGACATGATCTGTGAAATTACGTAACTTTACAATTCATTTATTGTTTCTTATAAAAAATATTGGTAGATGAATAATAGCATTTGTAACTACCCTTATATTTTAAGATGATTATAAATTCAGCTTCAATTGATAAATTGCCTCGCCATTTGAGAGAATAATTAAATTAATGTGCATATTTAGAAGTGTGGGGTTAAAAGAGGAATTAGAAACTTTATTAAGGTGTTGCTTAATTTATACTATGTTGAATGTGTGGTAATTGATGATATTGTTGAATTAATATTTTAATTATGGTGACGATATGAGGTGAATTGAATGTTAATTATGATGTTGATTAATGACAAAATGATGATGTAAATGATGAGTCTGATAGATGAATTCTGTTGTATTTGTAAGTTATTGATAGTGTGCTAATATTTGATAGTTATTGATAGTGTGCTAATATGTTGTAAGTTATTGATAGTGTGCTAATATGATACAAATTTGATTGTTGGAAACAAGCTATGAAAAGTGAACTTACTGCTCTTGCTCAAACTAGGACTTGGAAAATAGTGGATCTTCCTTCATTAGTGAAACCTACAGGGAAATGAGTTTACAAGATCAAACATAATGTTGATGGGTCTATTGAGAGGTACAAAGCACGTTTGGTAGCTAAGGGCTACAATCAAATTGAAGGCTTAGATTTCTTTGATACCTTTTCACCAGTTGCTAAGGTTACAACTGTTAGACTGGTTATAGCTTTCGCATACATTAATCATTGGTGTTTACATCAGTTAGATGTAAACAATGCATTCCTTCATGGAGATCTCCACGAGGATGTTTACATGACCGTCCCTCCAGGTGTTTCAACTCCACAACCTAACCAAGTTGGAAGTTATCAAAGTCTTTATATGGTCTTAAGAAGGCTAGTAGGAAATGGTATGAGAAACTTACCAATCTCCTTATCACTAATGGATATAAACAAGCTACTTCTGATGCTTCCTTGTTCATTAAGCAAGCTTCTAAAAGTTTCACCATTCTCCTAGTTTATGTAGATGATATAATTCTTGCCGGAAACTTTCTTATTGAGTTTATGTTCATCAAAAATGTATTGAATCAAGCCTTCAAAATCAAAGATCTCGGTACTCTCAAGTATTTTTTGGGACTTGAAGTTGCTCATTCCCAGAGTGGCATCTCATTATGTCAGAGAAAATATTTTTTGGGGTTAATGGTGCTTTACCCCTTCTGTAATATAGGTCATTTCCGGTTTTCCCCCCTGTAATTTTTTATTGATTTACCCCCTCTAAATTTTTTTTGTTTTGGAATACCCCCATAATAGGTCAATCAAAAACCAACTTTTTTTTTTTGCAGAAATTTTCGTTTTTGAATAACCTATTAAGGGGGTATTCCAAAACAATTTTTTTTACAAGGGGGTAAATCAAAAAAATATTTTACAGGGGGGAAAACCAAAAATGACCTATATTACAGGGGGCAAAACACTATTAACCGTATTTTTTGGATCTATTGCATGATTCAGGTCTCCTTGGTTCTAAACTAGTTACCACACCTTCTTATCTTTCCATCAAACTGCACAATGATACTTCACCACTCTTCACTAATATCTCAACATATAAAAGGTTAATATATTTGAACACAACTAGGCCTGACATTACTTTTACCACTCATCAACTCAGTCAGTTCTTGAGTAAACCTACACAAACTCACTACAATGCTGCCCTAAGAGTTCTTAAGTACCTTAAGGGTTCGCCAGGTCATGATATTTTTCTTCCCTATAGCTTCAGGTTTACATATTCAAGGCTATAGTGATGCAGACTGAGCATGATGTAAAGATACTAGACGTTCCATTTCAGGACATTGCTTCTTTCTTGGCCAATCCCTTATTTCTTGGAGAACAAAGAAGGAACCTATTGTATCAAGATCTTCTTCTGAAGCTGAGTATAAAGCCATGACATCTTCTACTTGTGAGCTTCAATGGTTGTTCTATCTGCTTTGAGATCTTCATGTTCAATATGTCAAGCTTCCTATCTTATACTGTGATGATCAGAGTGTTATGCACATTGCAGCTAATCCAGTTTTTCATGAGAGGACCAAACATCTTGAAATTGACTGCCATATTGTGAGGGAAAAACTACAAGCATACCTCTTCAAGCTTCTCCCAGTCACCACTCATGATCAGCTTGCATTTTTATTTTTTTTTACCAAATCCTTGTTTCCACAACCTTTCAATCTTTTGTTATCAAGTTGGGGTTGTTGGATATATACCAACCTCCAACTTATGGGGATATATTGCACAATGCTGATCCAAGAAAAGCAAAGCATGAAGATAAAGAAACTTGCGGTACAAGTTAGCAACATAGAGTAGTACATTTATCTCATTAGTGTAATACATTTTACTTTGATAGTACAATAAGCAAAGTGTATAAATACCTTGATGTAACCTTCGTTCAATATAATGAATCATTTCACATTTTCTCAGTTTCTTAATAGTATTTAAATGTGCAATTTGTTAAACATGTCGTACATGATTGTTCTACTATTGTTATACCTATACATGATTTGATTACTTACTCTTTATTGTTTGTGTTTGGCAATTGCAATAGACACATATAAGATGGATAATTAAGATGAAGTTAATGTGTTGGTATCTAGCAACGATATGTTTATTGTTAACGGTTTTGTTCCTTGTTGGGATAGGACAAGGGAATCCTCCTTTAGAATTTGGAGAGAGAGACTGAAATAATTTTCTGCTTGTTTTTTTCATGAGTTAATTTGGTTTTTATAGCCACAGAGTATTGATATAATGGATGATACATAATTGATCACAAGACTGCCCTTGCTTTAGGGAGACAACTAACAACCTAGTGCCATCAATTAAAGATAAGGTAGAGTATAAACAAATGGGAACAGACACATTATTTGTCAGCTAGCTGTGACTTCTCCCATCCTTTGCATTTGAACCGCCACTCACACACAGTTCTTGAGGTGAGCTAGCTTCTTGATGAGTCTTTTGGGCTTAGTGTTCTGTTGGGCTGCAGCTAGAATTGGGCTTTTGCTAACATCAACTGGGTTTGGAAAAATCACCTTGTCCTCAAGGTGATATTTCTGTTGCAGCATGTTCCAATCCTCCCAGCTAGTATCCTTGAGGGCAAGTCCTTTCCACTGAACCAAGACCATATGATTAGGTGGGTCGGTAGTAGTATCCAGCTTTTGATTAATTATTGCAAGTGGCTCGACTAAGGGGTGGTTCTGAACGACAGATGGTGGCAGGTCGTTGGAGGTTGTGACAGGACCGTGATGTGGTTTGAGGAGTGAACAATGAAAAACAGGGTGAATTCTGGATTGTGGTTGTACTTCAAGACGATAGAAAACCTTTCCATTGCCTTCAGTGATGCAGAATGTCCCATAAAAGTGCTTAGATAACTTTGTATAGGCAGCATCAGAGTGACTCTTTTGGCGATAAGGACGGAGGCACACATAAACCCATTGATCTGGAGCAAATTCTACCTCTCTGTGCTTCCGATCAGCAAAGTGTTACATCTTCTCTTGTGCCTTCATCAGATTGCAGCGTAGTTTCTCAATTAGTTGTTGTTGGTTGTCCAACATGGAGTCCACAACTTCAATTGTAGATGATTCTTGAAGGTACCTAGGAATTGATGGTGGTTGTCTACATAATGTGATCTAAAAGGGGGAGAACCAAGTTGATGAATGCATTGAATTATTATAGGACCATTCTACCAAGGAGAGAAATTTCGACCATTGGGACGGTTTATGTGGGCTAATGAGCGTAAATATTGTTCCAAGACCCGTTTGTAGACCTTTGTTTGCCTATCTGATTCGGGGTGATAGGAGGTGCTCATGCAGAGTTTAGTACCACATAGAGAGAACAAGTCACGCCAAAATTTGCTAATAAAGATCAGATCCCTGTCAGAGATAAGACTACAGGGTATGCTATGTAACTAGCAAATGTTGTTGAAAAATATAATGACAACTCGATGGGCAGTAAAATTGGGGTAAGTGGGGCGAAGTGGACTCCCTTGGAAAAGCAGTCAACTATAACTAGAATGGCAGTGTGGTTTTGGACGGTGGTAAACCGGCGATGAAGTCGAGGGATAAGTCTTCCCAAATGGCATTTGGAATAGGTAGGGGCTGAAGAAGGCCTGGGTTTTTTTTTTTGTTTCATATTTCATATGTTGGAAAATTAAACATTCGATAATGAATGTCTTGACATCATTACACATATTATCTTACCAAAAATTGGCTTGAACTCTCGCAAGTGTTTTAGTGATGCCCATATGGCCACCCAAAGGGAAGGTGTGGTATTCTTCTAAGATAGCTAAACGAAACAGCAAGGTGGGGTCCAACCAGATTCTGTTTTTGTAAAAAATGAGATCATTTTGGACTTTGTAGTGTGGGAATGATTGGGGGTTTGGTTGAATTTGAGTGAGCATGGTGTTTAAAGGTTGGCTAGCAGCCAATGCTAGTTTAAGATGCTATAAGAAGGTGAAGTTGGGCATATAGATAGATAGAGATAGAGATAGAGAGAGAGAGAGAGAGAGAGAGAGAGAGAGAGAGAGAATCATACTTGAGGTTGTCTCTGGATAGCGGGAGAGTGCATCAACTACGACGTTGGTTTTACCGAAATTGTATTGAATGGAGTAGTAATATCCCATGAGTTTGGACATGTAAAGTTGTTGTTCCGGTGTTTGAATGACCTGGGTTAGTAACTCTTAGAGGCTTTGGTGATCGGTAAAAATCACGAAGGGGTGGCCAAGTAAGTATTGGCGCCATTTCTTTACAACATTGGTGATGGCATGGAGCTCTCTGATGTAAGTAGAGGACCGGTGCAAGTGAAGGCAGAAGGGTTTGCTGAAGAAGGCGATAGGGTGAGAATATTTCATCAAAACTTCTCCCATGGCAAGGCCAGATGCGTTGGTTTCCAGGAAAAATGGTTTAGAGAAGTTGAGTAAGGCTAATGTGGGGGTTTGGGCATTTCCTTATGGAGAGCTTGGAAGGCAGTAGTGCCTTCGTCAGACTAGTTAAATGAGTCCTTGCGAAGGATAACGGTTAGAGGCAATTCTATGGAGGCGTAGCCTATGACAAATTTTTTGTAAAATCCGGTTAAACCTAGGAAACCTCTTAATTCCATAAATGTCTTAGGTAGGGGCCAGTTGAGTATGGATTGGATTTTTGAAGGTTCTAGGAAAACGCCATTAGTGGAGACCATGTGACCCAAGTACTCAAGCTGTCTCCGTGCAAATTAACATTTAGACAGCTTCAGGAAGAAATTTTCAGATACTAATGTGTGGAACAATTGTTCCAAATGTTGTAGGTGTTCCTTTAAAGAGGTGTTGTAAACCAGAATGTCGTCTAAGAAGACGATTACAAACCGGCGGAGGAAGGGTTGGAACAGTTCATTCATGGTGGCTTGGAAAGTGGACAGTGCGTTGCAATGGCCGAAGGGCATGACCCTAAATTCATATTGTCCTTGAGGGGTGCGAAATACTGTTTTTGGGATGTTTTCCTCATGCATCCGGATCCGGTGAAAGCCTTGTCTGAGGTCGAGTTTGGAGAACCAAGAAGCTCCACCAAGTTCATCGAGCAACTCATCGATTGTTGAGCACACGATAATCGATACACAAGCGAAATGTGTTGTCCTTCTTTTTGACGAACAACACCGGTGAGGAGAAGGAACTATGGCTTGGTTGGATGATGTGGGAGGCCATCATGGTTTGAATTTGTCGTTCGATTTCGTTTTTATGGAAGTATTGATACAGTATTGGCGGACATTGATTGGGTTTGAGTTGGGAAGTATGGAGATGTGGTGGTCTAAGGTTTGTGATAGAGGTAAGTTGGTGGGTTTTGTGAAGATATTCTGAGAACAATGGAGTAGGTACTGGATTTGTGAGATTGGATGTGGGTCAGATTTGTTTTGGGTCGCGGGTCGGGTTATAGCTTGGATATGGAATAGTTCAGAAGCGGAATGGGTTGGACACATCTTTTGAGTTATTGGGTTGAGATTGAGTTAGGCCAATATTTTTGTTTTCTGTGAGGGTAATCATTTTGTTATCCATGGTGTAGGAAAGTGAGAGAGAGGTGTAATCCATGAGCACATGACTAATAGATCTCAGCCAAGGAGCTCCTAAGACCACGTCAGCTCCACTAAGTGGTAAGGAGTAAAAATCAACATTGAAGGTATGTTTTTGTAGAGTGATGGGAATGGCTGAACATAGTCTATGACATTCAAGTATTCTACCATTTCCGACCATGACTTTGAGGGTATTTGTTGGATGTGAAGGCAGCTCCAAAAATATACCGCCGTCGATAAGGACTGTAACCGCATGGTTTAAGATGTGGCCTTGTATTCTGATTGTGGTTGGATCGGTACTGCCGAAGATGGCATGAAAGCTTATTTGAGCATCTTGGTCTGGTGGTTCAATGACAATGGTGGGTGGGTTAATATCATGGTCATTGTTGGTAGGGTCGGTTTGGGTTGGGGGGTAGGTGTCGAAACCGTCATCGGAAATAAGGAGGAAGAATCTGCCTTTACATTTGTGTTGTGGGGTGAAGGTCTCATCACATTTATAACATAGGCCATTTTCGCGACGAGAGGCCATCTCCTTCGTCGAAAGTTTACGAAAATTGACACGTGAAGTGGGTGGACCAGGGAGTAATGGTGGTAGGGTTGAAGAGGAAAGAACCACAGAGTCAGTGAGATTGTCTTCCTGGAGTTTTGCAAGTGCGGTGTCCTGAGAAAGATTCATCGGCTGGAGAGCCTGAACTCCACGGAGGATTTCTGGTGTGAGACCGGAGATGAAATAGTTCAAGAAAAATCATTGTGGTAATCCTACGATGCGGTTTGCAAGGCATTCGAACTCATGAAGATATTGGTTTACGGAAGAACATTGAGTGAGTTTGAACAGAGCGTTGGATGGGTCCTCATAGTAGGAGGGGACGAAACGGGTTTCAAGAGCTTGAAGTAAACCATACCAAGAAGTGATTTGTTGGTTCCTGTGCATCCATTAGTACTAGTTGAGTGCTTGGCCTTCCATGTAGAAGGAAGCAACAATAAGTCTATCTTCCTCAAAGGTTTGATGGTTGTCAAAAAACTAGTTTATTTTGAATATCCAGCCCATTGTATATGTGCCATCGAACCTGGGTACATCTAGTTTTATACAGGGATGGGGTGGATTTGGTGGTGGTGGTGGTGGTGGAAATGGGGTGGTGGTGAGGATGGCGAGTTGGTTGAGGATGGTATCGACCTTTTCTGATAGTTCATCAAGCTGTTCAGAGTTTGTGGGTGCCATAGAAGGAGAATAGAGGCAATGAAAGCACAAATTTGTTAAGGGTTTTGTTCCTTGTTGGGATGGGACAAGGGAATCCTCCTTAAGAATTTAGACAGAGAGACTGAAATAATTTTCTACTTGTTTATTTCAAGAATCCATTTGGTTTTTATAGCCACAGAGTATTGATCTAATGGCTGATACATAATTGATCACAAGGCTGCCCTTGATTTAGGGAGACAACTAACGGCCTAGTGCCAACAATTAAAGATAAGGTAAAGTACAAACAAATGGGAACATACACATTATTTGTCAGGTAGCTTCTCCCATCCTTTTCAGTTGAAACGCCACTCACACATAGTCCTTGAGGTGATTGGCTTCTTGATGAGTCTTTTGGGCTTAGTGTTCTGTTGGGCTACAGTTAGAATTGGGCTTTTGCTAACATTTATTCACTCTAATATGTATTTATGGAAATTTGATGTTGACACATCATCAATGGCTGAAAAACACATGTAAATGACCCGAATAACCCTCGACAGTTAACTGCCGATATTTAGTTAACCAACGATAGTTAACAACCGACGGAACCGACGGCAGTTAAGTGTCGATGATTCCATCGGCAGTTAAGTACCAAGGGTCTGTTATAAGAACATAACAGAACCTAGGAGTTTCCAAAACTCCATTGTATCGGATTGAACTTCAAGAGGTGTGAAATTTTTCAATTGTTGCAGATTCAACGCCAATTACACTCACAAAATCAAGCAAGTTGTTACTATCCTATTACATTGCTGTTCTGTGATTAAATTGTTAGTTTTTTTTTTGGTTAAATTGTCACATAATTAGGTTCGTTGATTTTATGATTTTATGTTAAATTGGAGTTGAATATAATATTGTTGTAGAATTGTTGGGAAATTGTGGTAGAATTTTTAGGATTAGTTTAGGTTTCGATGAATTGTGTTATAATTGTTAGGATTAGTTTAGGTTTTTTATGAATTGTTGTTGTTAAAATGCAAAAAATATAACAAAATTAATCAACTTATATCTACTCTTAAAATAAATCATATACTCTTACTTGTAAATCTACTCAAAAACTAAATTAAAAAAAAGTACAAAACACCAAAATTATAAATAACCCTAAAATTCAAAAGAGTGATGCTATTTATCAAAAAAAAATTTATCCCGAGAGCACCACGAAAATGTTTTAGCCAATCAAAAGCCTGCTTGACCACAAATCATGTGGGTGATGGCTGAAATATAGGAAATTTATTCAACAACTGCAATGTCGTGAAACTCTCACTATCCCATTTCTTCGTTATACATATCATTTCCCAATTCAAAACTATAATATAAACATCATGCAAACATTATAACAAAATTAATCAACTTATATCTACTCTAAAAATGAATTATAACATGTAAATCTACTCAAAAACTAAAATAAAATAAATCTTCTAAAAAACTCAAAAACTAAAAAAGAAAAACATTTATAATAAATAAAATGTAAGTTAATAGTACTATGATTACTTACTTGTGATTTTGTTGAATAAATTTGGTTGAGATTTTTATAGAGATTTTGTGATTTTGAGACTAATAATGGATGAGAGAGCTTCTGCCTGAATTTGTATCAGGATCGTATCGGTAGTTAACTGCCGATGTATCTCGCGGTAGTTAACTGCCACTGGTTCCATCAACAAATAACTATCGCCGATTCTTTAATTCATCGGCAGTTAACTACCGTCGGAGTTTTTCAGTCTTTTTGTAGTGTTTTTCAACCAATGATGATATGTCAACATCAAACTTCGTATTTATGACGTTATACTTAAGAATCATTATCTTTCAAGAATCCCTGCTCTCGTATGTGATACCGGGTGGAGAATATAATTATATTTAATTGTGAAAATTGGTTTATCTTTTTTTTTGAGGGATCAAAAATTGGTTTATCTTGTAAAGTCTGAGTAAAGCAGTGAGTTTATGTTTTGAAAGGTCAATAATGTAAATAAGTTCTATACAAGTTACTGTATTTTACTAGTGTCTTACTTTTAGTAAATTACTTTTATTATTTGTGTTGGGTCTGAAAGTGTGGTATCCTCGGCATTTTGTGAAAAAGTATTTTGAAAAGTATCCCTTCATTGTTGCAAACGTTACTAGAAACCAATGCAAAATTAAAATATCTTGTTTTAATACGGGTGTACATATTTCCTTAAAAAAAAACAACTAGAATATTTCCACCAATAAATAATATTTTTTTTATTTAATTTCATCTTTCCGTATCAAACCGGTCCATGAAAGGTAATATTAACCATTAATACAAGATTTTTTTTTTTAAGGAATACAAGAAGCTTGTTAATTACACTAAAAAGTTTGTTATCACACACTTAAAAATAACTAAAATACCTCCAACGATACTTAACTATAGTTCTTTTCAAGATAAAAATTAAACCGCAAACTGCCACTGAATGTATTGAAGGTCATTTTCAAGTATGTGATAACAATGTTTGAAGTTTGAAGTGCAATCTTCTTAATATCAAGAGTATTGGAAACAAATGTCCGTTACTTGGATAAGAGAAGGAAATCATTGATAAAATTGATTAAAATGATATGAGTCATTTCATTTTATTGAATGTGAATTACAAAGGAGTATTTGTAGAAGCAAATACAAGTACACCAAAGAAATCATAGATCTTATTCTACTAAAATATTGACTTCTCAATGGGTAGATTCGAAGAGGGTCTTAACTAACTCCTTTTTTATGTGATAGCTCTCCTTTATCATTTGTATATCAACACAAGTATCTTCATCATTTGAACTTTTACCATTCAACAATAACAACGTTCATACATACACGTTGCAACATAAGGAGCAGTACAACTTGAATTTTTACAATCGAAATCAAAATTGCAGGGGTCCCGAAATGCTATGAGAAAAAACAATACAAAAATAATGCTGTATCACTGAAATTGGAAGAAAGATTATATATAAGATAAAAAGAGAAAATTGTATGCAGAAAAAGACTTACCAGTGACATTAATTGCAAAAAGAAATAGGAAAAGAAAAAGAAAGACGATCATTGTATGCACAACTTGATAATTTTAGCCATAGTTGATAGTTCTTACATGTGCATGTTACAAAGAGAGATTTATTTGATTTTTTTTACAATGTAAAAAACTAGTCGACTTCAATTAAATATTTTTTGTTTTGTTTTACATTTCCAGAGTTTCAAGAAACACTTTGATATATATGAAACATAATTGAATACCTCTTTAGCTCGTTCAATTGATAACTGAATTCTTGCAAGATTGTTGGTTGCATTCAATCTTCTTTGAACCAACCTTTATTATTATTATTTTCTTTACATCAGCCTTTCATATACATTGGAAACGTTCCAAAGAGAAATGATTGTCTTGAATAGTGTACATTTTAGGAACAATGTTTCATTGGACCACAAACTTATTTTAAAATCAATTATTATTTTAATAATATTGATTTCTATGTGAAAAATTTATAATGTTTGATTACCAGCCCGTTAGATATTTATATGGTGGAATCTATTAAATTTTTTGTCAAACGTCATCTAACTATCTATCTATCTATTATATCCCGGTCTTATTTATAAGAAACATTTAACTTTTTTAATTCATTACATAAATAATATATTTGATATATATTCTAAACTCAGATACCTCAATTATTTTCAATGACTTTTTAAGGGTTAACTGAAGACACTCTTTTTAAGACATCCAAAATATGACACCCACGTAAACTCTTTTTTTATTTTCACTATTGAGACCATAAACACTAATCTTCTCCACTCCCCCTTTCACCGAAAACTGCAATTCGCCCTATTCTTTTGCTAAACTCCCTTGGCACAAGAAAAACAAAGCAGGGTGTTCTATCACAATCTGACAAACAAAAAACAAAACATCAATGTCACATAATTATTTCGAATGCTTAATCCAATCCATTTTTTTTTCTTCCATAAATAACGTGTACCATTTCAACAATAAACAAAAAATAATAATTAGAAAATACATTAAACAAATTTGCAACTATAATGGCTTGGACCTGAAAATCTATACCACTACACCAAAAAAGATGTTTAATAGCACTTTTTTTTACCTTTAATAGCACTTAAAAGTGCTATTAAACGCGCCGCTATTGTAAGTGCATCCTCTTTAAT
>Ga0315915_1000412_pt1 | contig 42651 bp, 17 predicted proteins | sample MpolbnodulesMG_FD_207738 | JGI IMG/M metagenome (GOLD analysis project Ga0315915, IMG submission 207738) | Medicago polymorpha root nodule microbial communities from Los Angeles, California, United States - branched nodules | ecosystem: Host-associated > Plants > Roots > Nodule | place: USA... | reverse complement strand
TTCTCTAGAGTGAGTGCTAGAGAGAGTGCTCAAAAGAGAGTGTTGCTAGCATTGCTCAAGGAAATATATTCATCACTAGAAATGAATTGAAAGAGATGGAAAGGAATTAGAATGTGCAACAATGAAAAAATTGAATCAAAAGAGATTATTCTTGGGCTATGTAATTGGGTTAGTACATGTTTAAAGTAATATTCATTATTCTTGCGGTTTGGTTTGGTTTGGTTCGGTTGATGAGATGCAAACCGCAAACTAAACCGAATCATACGGTTTAGTGCAAAAGTCATCTGAACCAAGTGCGGTTTTTTGCGGTTTCGGTTTGGATTGGTTTGATTTGTGATTTTTCTATTGGGTTGGTTCGGTTTTGAACAGCCCTAATTCGACCGGTAGTCGTTGTTGCACTCGTACTTATGTGAATTTTTTTGTCAAAGATCAATTAAAAATATGTCATATTTTAAATTACTTATAAACAAGAAACACTCCCTATTTGCAATTTGCATGCACGAATTTCATGTATATATACCCATACACATATGCTGTTGAGCTCAAACATACATTACATACACAACTAACCAATTGACACTCAATAATCACTCCCTACGTCACCATGAAGATTATCATAATGCTCTTCTTATATTTTACCATTTCACCATGCTTTGCCCAATATGAATATTTGAAAATGGTGGCAGAGTGGCCACCGGCGTATTGTAGAGCGAACGCTTGTGGTGTCGTTATTCCAACGACGAGGTTCACAATCCACGGATTGTGGCCTTCCAACAAAAGTTTGCCTCAGCCTGAAGATTGCCTTACCACTTCTCAAGGTGCAAATTTCAACCATCACATGGTAAGTTAGCTAGCTAGTACTCGATCTAGGATCGATTATACACTTGATTATATATAACATTGTTGCATGTTGTTATTTTATTTCATCTCAGCAGATCAGTAGTAGATTGGAGAACAAGCTTGATCAGTCATGGCCGAATTTAAAGGGACCACCAAATGAAGATTTTTGGAAGTACGAGTGGAGAAGGCACGGGAGGTGCTCATACAACAACTTTAACCCCTGAAAACATTTGGAGCAGAAAAGATCTTTTTGACATTCTCAGAGAAGAGGGGATTTCTCCAAGCATCAATGTCTCTCATGCTCAACAAGACATTATTGCCGCCATACAAAACCACAACTGATCTGATTTCACCCCTGAACTTTTTTGTACAAACGAGTTACTTGAAATAAGGTTATGTTTGGATGAATTGGGCAACAACTACATGTCTTGCCCTTCAGTTGGGAATTGTAAAAGTCTTATATTACGGAAGCCTTAACAATCTTCTACTATATGAATGGATGCATCGAATAAAAAATATAACTAATAATTGAATACGATGCATTGTATAAAAGTATGACTAATAATAAATAAAATTTTATTTTAATTATTTTTTGTTGTTAAATATACTTATCTACGTTTTGAGTTTTGTTCCTAGCTACTCAAAACATTTCTTTAATTTTGGCTATATGAATTGGATCGTTTAAGAAAAGCTAAAGCGCAATATTATACAGTAGTTTAGATATCTGAAGCTGAGTGTAATGAAGATCGAAAAGAGATATGTTGCTCGAATAAGCAATTTCTACATAAAATTGGAGGACACTCAGAAAAGGAAAAGCATCATAGAAAGAGAAGAAACCTTTAAAATGAAATTGATAAAGCAGATTCAAATCACAAAATGGCTTCTTGATTATAATTATGATATGAGCAGCTGACAAGCCAGTTTGAATACAGGTAGAAATCCTAACAACCAACTAACTATTAATTCCTCCAATTGGAAGAACGCTTTCTTTGTAAATTCCCATCTGACAACTATATATCTCTCCTTTAGCACCAATCTCATTAATTATTTGGGTGCTTAAATCAATCCAGACAAGTTCATCATCTCTTTTTCGGAAGCAAATGTCACCCTTCTTACCAACTCCAATGGGACACTCAATGGAAGGTATGAGCTCAACATTAAAGAGATTGATCCATGATTCCCTCACACCGAGTTCACCCAAAATTGAAATGTGAAAAGTAGTAGCATTGAAATAATTTGAGATCAAAGCAATTGAGTCATTCAACAACACCAATTGTCTCTCTACATATACATCACAACTTACCACCATGTGTAACGGCATAGGTGTTGTAAACAACAACTCATTACTCAAGTCAAATGACACCAAACAGCCTTCAACATTAAGTGAATCAGTTTTACCCCACCAATGACACACACCATCCATGTAAACTCCAAGAGGTTTCTCAAAATAACAATCAGGCATATTGACATGGAGTATCCTCCAAGAGTTACTTCTAAGACTATATATCTCCAGCAAGGGGTCATATGATCTATCTTCGAATGGTACATCTTCTTCTTCATCAGAAAGATGAAAAAATGATATATATCGGATCACCTTGTAGTCTTCTCTAACACGATCATAACCAAATCCATGAAAATAAAAAACAGGGTTCCGATAAGGCGGTGCAAACTCATCAGGGCTGGGAGGAATGACTCTAAATTCAGCTGTAGCCGGGTTCCATAATACAGCTCGGAAGCTATATACTCTCCCTCTCTTCCTATCTTGACCGAGACAGAGAATACCATTGACACTAACGGAACTTAATACATAAATATTACTGTCATCCACTTGAAAAGGTGGTGGCAAATCTAATCTGATCCTATCTTCAAACCTCTCATTGGGAAGCAAATAGAACGCACCGTGGTAACGGTATTCATGTGTCACAGGCAGTTCAGGCTCCTGTAGGAAAAGAAACGTATCACCACCGTCGTGATCGGAACTGCTCATAGATGAGAAATGAGTGCGGAACATATTCATGAAATGAGGGTTTTGAAATAATAGAGACCATGACTTACTTACGCATCCAAAACGCTTTAAAGATTTCAGAGGTAATTTTGATAAAATAAAAAGGGCAAGATCGTCATGAACATGAACATTGTTTCTTACCTTTAACTTCTTTCCATTCGTTTCAGCCATCTTCGACTGCAATTGGAATTGGAATGACAGATTAGAGAGTGAGGAGGGTTTTCTGATTTTAGTTTACTTCTCAATTGATTATACATGTACTTATAGTAAAAGTACACTATTGGTTGACGAGCACTACTTGACACTCTTTTAAGCACCCCAAAATTAAAAACTACTCTTTTAAAAAAACAATATCATCAGGCTACTCGTTAACATTTCTCATAAAATAATTAATTAACTGTATAATTTTATTTTTTTAATCTACAATATAAACAATTGAATCCCTTTCTATTCAAAAGTACATGTGTCACCTATTCGGGTGAAGATCCTCTCCATTTTCTAAATAAATAGAGATTGTTAATTACTATTGTTAATTAGTTAAGTTATCTCACACACATTTAAAAATCCTTTAAATGTTCATACCAATCAAAAGAAAAGAAAAATGAAAAGTATTAACGAATATAATAAGACCAAAAAGGATATATTTACTAAAAAAAATAGAATATAATAAGACCAAAAAGGATATATCTCCTCAAAAAAGAAAAAGACCAAAAAGGATATAGTTCACCCAAGACCAATAAAGATATAGAGAATCGAAATATTTACGTTAAGTTTTTATAGTACATCTCTTATTAATTATGTTTTTTTTTAAAAGAATCTCTTCTTAATTAAGTTATCTCACACACCTTTAAAAATCCCTTAAATGTTCAAACCAAAAAAAGAAATAACTTTAAATAGTATAAAAGATAATATTATTTTATTCTATGTTTATTTATTTTTTTGAGAGGTATTCTATGATCTTAAATTTTAGATAATTCCGTAAAAGACACTTTGTAGTAAAACGATTTTATTAGAATATTTAGAAGGAAATTACTTATCTATTAAGCTAAGGAAACATACTTTGTAAATGTTAATTTTTAAGGAATCAAAAGATATTTTAGGTACTATTTTTTTTAAGAAAGGAATTAATTTAAAAATGTACATCATGACATGATTTTGTTGAATATATGTGTCAATTGCTTTAATCTCAAATCGTCGAGAGGCTACTACTTTTTATATTTCGATTTTGGGTGAACTCAATGTAAAGAAATCATGGATTAAACTCTTTATTGTTGGATTGAACGTCCCATTGGAGTTGGGAAGAAGGGCAAAATTTGCTTCAAAAATAAAGATGATGATCTGGTCTGGGTTGATTTAATCACTCAAATAATTGATGAGATTGGTGTTAAAGGAAAGTATTGTCAGATAGGAATTTACAAGGAAACCCTTCTTCCGATTGGAGGAATAAATTAGTTGTTATTCTTTGTTTAAACCCAGGTGATATATGACAATGGGATTTCTACTTCGTAAACAAGATGATTTTGTGTATGAATATTGATAATTACACATTTGTTTGAATCATCTGCTTACTAGGTTTTTCCTTTTTATACATAGAGCCATGTTATTATTGATGGTGGAACAATATCACTAATGAAGATTTAACTAAAATTTTGATGAATGGTAGATGTTTTCTTGAGCTAGCTGTTCCACAAAGGATTTCAAAAGGAAAGGACCACTCATATTATCACCATTTATTCCCATGATTCTTTCATATAATGTCATTAACCTGGTACCTATTTCCTTATTTTCCATCACCTTTGATATTCCTTCTTCAACATCCTTTTCACCAAACCCATTAAGTCTCAAACCAACTCTCCATACCTCAACAATATAGGCACAATTCACAAACTGATCTCCAGCCACAGGGTAACACAACAGTTTCTTTTGGAATTGTAAAGCTTCCAATGTAGAATTCCAACCACAATGAGTGATAAAACAACCTACAGAATTGTGTTGCAAAATCTCTATTTGTGGGGCCCAAGAAACAACCAAGCCTTTCCCTTGCTTGAAAATCCTCTCCAAAAACCCAATTGGTAACCCTTGACGCCAAGAAGACCTCAAAACCCAAATGAAAGGCCTCATTGTAGCCTCAAGAGCCAATGCTAGATTCTTCAAATTTGATTCACCAATTGGATTGACCCAACTTCCAAATGAGACATAAACAACTGAGTTAGTCTTTTGGTTTGATAGCCATTTCAAGCAGCTCAAATCTTGTTCCCAAAAGCTCAGTGTTTTTGTGAAATCATTAGGCCCACTACAAATAGGTCCTATAGGCAACACACTTTGTGAATGTGAATTACTAACTTTGGTTTCATTTGGAAAGGAATTCACCAAAAGCCATTTAAGGTTTCTTGATCTTTCCAATGTTCTCATCCAAAACTTAAATCTTGCTTTCCTTGCACCAATTGTTCCAATAAGCCATGGTAAATCTTCTGTTGAAACTACAGCCAATGCTGGTACCAAGGTAATTTTCCCTTCATGTTGTGGAAGCCCTATCAATACCAATACATACATATAACATCATAAATATATATCGATAATTTAAAAAGGATGTAAAATTTTAAATTCTTTTAAATACAGATAATGTACTCCTTCAAATACTTCCATTTTATTTCTTGATAGACAATTGTGAAAACTTATACTAGCTAGCAATATATGTTCTGTTAATCTTTTTAAAATTAATCAAAAGACATACTAATTCTTGAACATTAATAATTGGCAACAGAGATAATATCGATCACACATGCATCTTTGACTTTCTGTGGTATATCCCTATCGATAATATAACAAATAAAATTTTAAAGGTCAATATGCTAACAAAACTATATTAATCACGTTTCTTATTAAAGAAAATATTAATCACGTTATAAAGTGCATATGACAAGGGTTATGCACTAGGAATGAAAACTTTTTAAGCATGAAAAAACTGATGTTGGTTTGTTTTGAGAGTTTTGAAGTTAAAATGCATAAAAGGTATGACATAAAATGCATAAAAGATATGGAAATTGAGGTTTTGATGTTAGAGAAGCAACAAACCTGTATCAGAGATGAGTCCAGTCCGAAGCATCTGAGGTATGGATGCAATCAAAAGATATGATGCAAGCATGGCTGGCCAAAACCCAGCAGTAGGGATACCAAACTTGGTTGCCACTTGTATGGCCCAAGATGCCAACAAGTCAACCACCACCAAACATACATCACCAAGAATATTTTGATTTTGAAGAAACTCTTCAAAATGGTTTGGCATTATACTCTCCATGGATGATTCAATGGCAAAGAAATCTGGTGTTGTACTGTCCTCTTCCATCCCATCTGCCAAACCAACCCACTTGATCATCTTATCGTTATTATTAATCTTTTTATGAACATGTTGGGGAAGGACTATCACAACTTCAAATCCTTGGCTTACAAAGACAGAGGCTAGATTTTGCATGGGACTAACATGTCCTTGTGCGGGATAGGGAACAAAAACGATTATTGGCTTCTTCATATTCATAATTAATTACTTCGGTACTTTTCAATTCTTCTAAGCAACACTAAATATATATACATAACATGTTTATGTCGACTGGGGCAGCAAGTATATATCACATGTGCCTCAAAATGTATAGTATATTCGAGTGGATAATTAGCAACCCTGAGACGAATTATTAGGAAGAAACCGGTTTTCATTTGAAATAATTTTTCACAATAGACCTTCTATTTCTTTTTCTTTTTTGGATGAAATATTGAAAATGATAGAAATAACTTCTAGAAAAAGTTAAAATAGCAACAAAAATTTAGAGTCGATAAGTGTTAAGTGTTAAGAGATATAGGAATTGATGATTAATTTTAGTTTTTTAGTCTCTAATATTCATTTCATCATTATTTCATATAAAAAAAAATAGTATATTGTTGAATAAAAAAGTAATTACTTTTTATATGTTTGGTAGATATCAAGTAATAGGAGCGTTTATGGCATTATCTTTTGTCAAGTAAGAGAAAGGGTGGCCAACCCATGATGAGCTAAGGTGATTAAAAAAGGCAAGTGATATATGTCCTTTCTTAGTGGGAATTTGCCAGAAATTATACATGACAAATGCACGTGTTTACCATGCAATATTGCAATGCAACTAACTAGGGTGAGATAGTTACATTACATCATATTAAACTCGTGCGTCTTCTTTTAGGCAGAAAGGAATAAAGACGAGCGAGAGTGGTCCTGGAAGGGAAGGAAGTAGGACATCAATTAATTAGTGAAAGAAAATGGGAATTGGTATATTAGTACCAATAATTGTTGGTAGCTAGAAGGCTTTGAATACTTCATTTTTTTCGTGTGTTACACTCTGGTTACTAGGGACAGTATACTAGTAATTAGGTGTTCGACTAAAAAATAAAATTTGGTTAAAGAATTGTTCTATTGTAGAATCAAACTTTGATTCTTAATTTTTTTTTTTAATACATATAATTATTTAAAAAATATACATTCCTTAATTTTTTTTCTATTTCTTTTTCTTTGTGTGACCAATTTTTTTTGTATCCACACAATAATGAGTTGCCTTTTTTTCGTTGTTTCCCAAGATTCTATTTTATTTCTTTTTCTTTAATAGCCAATTCACACAACAAAAAAAAAATAATACACATATTACCAAAGCTTCATGTGAATCAACGTCTGTAAGTTGTGTCAAGCAGGGAAAAGAAAAAAACATTTTTTGATGTTGATCATGTCTCGGCCTTCCAATAAAAAATCAACGGCTGATATTTCTATTTTTACTTTCTTATCTAGTGTCCTTAGCATTTCGCTTATTTATATTCGATTTTGTAAGTGCAGAATTTGAATAATCTGGTTTTCAATTAACGAATGGTAAAAAAAATGACTAGATGTTCGCACTGGAATGGCATGAATTTTGTTCAAAAGTAAAGTTTTAAACTAAAGTGTTAGAGAGAGTTTTGGAAATAGTGTTTCTACCTAGCACTCCACAATCAATAATTAGGAAAAAGTGAATGTACCAACAAATATTAGCACGCACCCTTAGAAGTGGGAAAAGGAGAAGGTACTAACATAAAAAAACACGGCAACAAAATGGAAGCCTAACATTTGCAACATGTATTTGTGGCCATTTCATGAGGTGTACCTTTGGATAAGTTTTTTATTAAGGGTCCCCCCAAACATTTGGCACCAAAAATACAAAGAAATGACAATCCTACATGCATGTCCATGTCAAGGGTCCCCACAAAACACTTCATACAAACAAATACATGAAATGCCAAGTCATTCATGAGCAAGTGTTCAAAAGTTTCTGGATAGATTCGTGCACAAAAATCTGGTAAAACCAAACTTCCCCTCTTAGAAAGATTAAACAGAGAAATACCGAGAAAATACCTGTTTTATCAACTAATATACAGAACAGCCCTCAATTTGAAAAATTTGTGTATGCTGCCAACAGCAATAGAGGCCAGTGCTATATAGAAGAAATGTATATCTCCAAAATATTAATAATGAAAGACTTAGAGAGATTGCATATGCATTGCTTCATGTAGATGATGCAGGTATAACAAGTTACAAAATATAAATATTATGAACACAATCGCCTCGACTAGTTTAGAGTTAGAATAACCTCAATCTGACACCAGGTTGACAGTAACCCTGTACGCATCAAACAATAAATTTCATCAACAATGGAAAAATCACCTTCACAATTGAAGTGCATTAAGCACAGTTTTCAGGTTATGACTGATTCCTATAAGTTGGTGAAACAAAGTGCAAGTGCTATCTACTCCACTCCACCGGTGTTGTATTTCTCTGACACATTTTTTAATTCAGGATTCAAACGTTAGTTTTTGCTTCCCAGCTCAACCTTTATACAGAACTTGGCACCCTCAAATTAGCCCCATACTGTATACAAACTATGATCCTCTCGCTCCTCTTTGCCTCTTCTCTTCCAATGCAGCTGCCTCATTTAACATGTCAGCTGCATCCTTGTGCATGTTCAGCTTTGCAAGAGCAACTGACTGCATGTAGAAAGATGTGGGCCAGTCTGGATAAACACATTGTGCTTGCATTGCATCTCGTAGAGCAGGATCTGGTTGATCACATAACAGATAGCATAGACTACGCCTTGCAAAAACTGTAGGTGAGACCATCGTCCCCACATCAATGAACTGCACAGAAGCAACAGAATCTCAGAATAACCAACACCTACACAGCTAAGCTACAATCATTGAACAAGTCAAACTACTGCTGAATTGAACCTGGGAATAGTTATCAATGGCCGTCTTAAAATCCTTGTCACGGAATGCATAGTCTCCACGCTTCCTTGCCTCCAGCATATCTCTCATCTGTTGAGTCCACTCTTGGAACGACAACTGAACCAATCCAAATTCAAACCTTATAGCATGTTATCCAACCAAAAGTAGTAAATTTAAAACAACTGCACCATCAGTTACCTCATTAGTCCCTTCATCGTCTCTGTAGTGGGTTGCAACCAAGATCTGATGTATTGCAGTGAGGTCCATTCTTGAGCAGGCCTCACCCATTGCTGAAAGAGGACGTTGTGGGGTTGATGGAGCTTCCTCTTGCTTTGGAATTCCAAGCATGATGTGAGAACGAACCTATAGCATGCATAACAATAATAATCAACTAGAAGTATTGTTGCTTTTGATTTCTTTTAAACACCTAAATTGCCATTTAACACGGATATGTATCCATGAAGTAGAGAACCCAAAATATATGCTATGGGAAGACATAACATAAATATAGTTTCATACATGCCAAATTGATAATAGTCAAAAAGCATTGAAGAGCATTGTTTAGCCACATCCAATACTGCATAGAATTAGCTTGGCATTTGCATTAAATCAAATGAATATATTCTTGTAAGATAAGCATGAATCCAAATTTAAAATTTATGATAGACAACAATGTTTTAACCAATGGCAATACGAAGATCAAAGCCTTCAATGTAATGAAATGGCATATCTTATAAACACTGGCCTGAGATTTTCCAAGTTGCTAATAGAAGTAAACTCAAAGTAACACTGGACTCATCAAAGTCAGAAGGCAGTAAACATGTAGAACTGGCAGCAATCAGTCATTCAACCAGGCGCAAGACATAAGCTAAAAGCTTGGAATCATCAAGTCTAACAAGTGGGTCATACTTATCCAAACGAAAATGTCTTTATACAATATATAAAGCTAATAGCGCATACAATTTACATTTTTCTGATTGAACTTTATTCATATAATTCTTAAACAGTTACAAGCCAACAAACAGTGACCAATCCTTTGCTAAGTAGACTACAGAAGAAGTCGGCTAGAATCATACACAAATTATTTGCGCTATTTGAGAACTTAGACCAACATAATAAACATGTCCAGCACATCTTATTCTACTTCACAAAAACCCTTATCATATGTTATATAGTTTCAAGTGAGTAGAAATGTTGGCCATAAAAATATCCTAATCGGAGTCAAAATGAAATTATGCAGACTTCCCAAGTTCAGCTACATTTTTACCGTGTAAGAATTGTTATAACTATATGGAAGGAATAAAGCAGCCACCACCAAAGCCTTATCCCACTTGGTTCACTAGGTGAAATTGGCGGATGGATCAAACAACACTGTAATGTTCTAGTCCAACGGAAGACCATTTAAATATGAATCTCCCAAACGGTTTGACCTGTGGTTTTCCGTAATCTTCCTATAACTCTAATTATTGAACTGTCCTCCATTTGGTCGATCCTACTTATTCGTAATTATTCATGTCTCCAAGGCTTGTCTCAATGTCAAACATTACTTATTTCTCCTCAAAACTCTCCAACTAGGCGTCTGAAAGAGCTTGTATGGATTTATCTTATACTATAAACACTGACATAGATGTTTGTTTAAACTTATTAAAATAGTTCATAAATTAAGAGCTTATTCCAATAAATTCCTCAAATCGGCTAATTTTGAAAAAACAAGTATATCTACTTACAAGCTATTTTGGCCCAACAATAATCAATTTTGGCCCGAAGGGTGTCTACGTGGCTAGGGAACGAATCCATGTAGGGTGAACCTACAAATCTAAGATAAGCTCATAGCATCTTAGAACTTGAATTGAGCCTAACTCAACCTTATAAGACAAACTTGTAAGGTGAGAGGCAATTCCACCACTAATAAACACTTTTTCAGACCATATCTTATCCAATGTGGGAATCTCAATGGTATCAAAGCATACAAAGTCAAACTTAGCTTGTGGTGACAAAGAATAATGACACTGGGACCAGAGATAGAACATGACAAATACATCAAATACAAGGTCTAGGCTGCATTTGGGAGAAGAGAGATCAAAGATAAGCCAAATTGCATGGGGCCAGCATGCATATAGAACTGTTGATGGGAGTAAATATACAAAAGGACGGGAGGAAACAAATCTATATATATTAGCAGGCAACACCCAGTGGATTTAGTCCCACATCGGATAGATAGGATTCTTGAGAAGAGTTTATGAGGAGGAGGCACTCCTCACCCTACAAGCCGGTTTTATAAGGATGAGTTAGGCCACATAATTTGCGTACCCAATCTGTAGAAAGACATGCTGGAACTGGAACAGTAATACTGAATCTAAAATCTGTTGTGAACAGTTAGGTATATTCATTACATTCACAAGTAATACTGAATCTAAAATCTGTAGTAAACAGTTAGTTATATTCATTACACTCGCAAAAATGCCCCAAATATTTAGGTTACCAAGCTTTATTTAACTTCTGGATATTGAGCTAGATTCAGTTTTGCAATCAGCAATAAAAATAACGATATTTAGCATTCGAAGTCATTTGAATATTAGACACTGAAGAACTTAAGCATCCAACATAATGGTTTAATTAAGTGATGGTGGAATATTATGCAGGCAACAAAGGTTTGATCTCTGGATTGAGTAAATAATTTGTTGCATTCTTTTATAAGATAAAGGACACATACATCAGGTTTTGTATGCAATGGAGCAAGTGTTGTGACCAGATCCTTTGTATTAGGCCGCTCTCGCGGTTCATATTGCAAACATTTAGAGGCAAGATTGACAACTACCGTTGCCTCCTCTGTAGAAAACTTCCCCTCCAAATGAGAATCCATCAAGAGCATGTTGTTTTTTCCCTGTATCATATCAAGTGCCTGCAAACAGAATCAGATAATTCGATATGGCACCAATAAAAACTAATGAACAAATCTGAGTAAGAAAAAGGACACCAATGTTAGGATAAAATTTCGATAAAGTTCCTTATATCATTATCATCAAACTATAACATCAAATAATGACATGTGGACATTATTTTAACATTAAATAACCTTCTTTTAGAATATGTTGTTGAATATCAAAGAACTATCCCACGTATTATTTTGAGTTGAGAACTTGATGGTAATGATATAAGATACTGGATGTAAATTGTGTCCTTTATGTTAAGCTTAGATACATATCATAGTAATTGCAACTTCAAATATTATTAGGGTAAATTGTACTCGTCTTCTTGAAGTATGCTTAAAACACACACACACACACTTTCTATTTCCTTTTTAAAAAAAACACTAACTACACGACCCTTATTTGTTGTAGAAATTGCACTGAACTTCCCTCAAGTATGTTTAAATCACTACCGACTCTATTTTTACAAAATTGAGGGAAACTGGTGTAGTCAAAGGAAGGTCAGTGTCTTATGCAAAATAGAGAGGGCGTATGTGTTATTTAGACATATATCAAGGGTGAGTGCAATTTCTCTATATTACTAAGTATGAATCTAACTGAGAATTCCATACCTCAAATTGTAGTTCATAGAAAATCATGTTACATGTATTGAACAACAGTGTAATATCATTTATGATGCATTCTTAACTTCAACGCCACAAAGTAAATAAGTCATAGCAATAACATTTATAGGCAATGTACTGGAAGTAAGAATTACATATTTGAGACAAAAAAAATCAGGTAAAAAGTAAGATCTTTTACTGTTTCTGATGACATATGGGATTCAGATGATAAAAATCTCAAACAGCAAGTAGCTTTCAGTCGTAATTTTTAATCAGTTCCTTTATCTATGTTATGTAGTTAATAAGGAGGCTTAGTGAAATAATTTGGTACTGAATGTTGATTGGGTTTCTCAAAATCTAGCTCAGAGGATGAGGATGCCCAAACAGATATATACATTGCACAGCCCGGGAACTTTGCCAATGTGGGGCTCAAATGCAAATTCATTGTTGAAAAAATGCATAGCTAGAAATTTCATTCTACATATGTTAACCCCGTGAATCAATTTTGCGAGGGAAAGTATTACTTTTCCCTGAGAGAAAAGTAGCAACTAGTTTGCAAAGGAGGAGTTAAAGAAACTTACATGACTGGGAGGGATGTGCTTGCCACTGAGTAGGTCAAGAAGAACAGTTCCAAAGCTGTAAATGACACTTTCAGGGGTAACCCTTCCTGCAACAATAAAGGAAGATATTCATAAGAGACAATGCAATTTATTAGTGTGTGATAAAACAAAGAATGAAAGAGAGAATTAGTAAAGAACCATTTCTTAAATACTCAGGAGGTGTGTAAGCAAGGTTTGTGCTATAACTTTTCCCATCCCTACTGTTCTTCATTAAACCAAAACAAGAGAGACGCGGATCACCTTCCTGTAAAAAATACACATGATTCATCAATACCTTAATCAGTCAAGTAATTAATTATTAGAGACATTGTCTAGCTGCACTAAATGTGGGCACATCTCCTGACCAGAATTCAAAGTTGTAATTCATTAATTCCATAATCAGTCATAAGAATCAGCAAGAAGAATAGAAAGAAAAGTAAAAAAACCTCATCGAAAAGAACGCGATAAGCATTCAAATCATGGTATAGTGGACGACCCTCAGAAGTACAATAATGCAAAGCTTGTGCAATATAAAGAGCAACTCTTAAACGCATGGCCCACTCAATAGTTTGATTTTCCCCTGAAATTAAATCATTGATTGATTGAGCATCATCAAAAAGAAGAAATGAAATGAATGAATAGAAAATAGATAAAGAAGATAACATACAGTGAAAGAGGTGTTTAGCAAGGGTATCATTAGGCATAAACTCAGCAACAAGTAATCTCTCATCACCATCACAACAATAACCAATCAAATTAGCAAGTCGAGGATGACGCAATTTGCCAACACCAGAAGCTTCTTCAACAAACTGTTTTGGATCCGGCCAAGCAGCTTTACCGAACTTCTTAACAGCAATCCAACGCTTCTGATTCTGTAACCTTCCTTTGTAAACCAAATTCTGTGCCTTTTCACCGCTCTCAGAAACGATATATTCAGAGCTGAAATTATTGGTAGCTGCTTTGAGGTCTGAAAGTGAAAACTCTGAAAAAGTGAAAGTTGAAGGATCTGGTGATGATGATTCTTTGTCTTTGTCGGTTTCAGTAGTTTGTGTTTGATTGTTGCTGCTCCGGAGGTGTTGAAGTTGATAGGGTTGTTGTTGTTGTTCTTTATCCTTCTTCTTGTGATTTTGATTATTCTCACTTCTTCCTCTTCTCAACAAAGAGGATTGACAACAACCCATTATTTCCCCTCTTTCTCTCTCTAACTCTAACTCTAACTCTTTCTCAATTTGAGCAACTAGCTATAGCTATAGTAATTTCCAAATGATGTTTTGTTTTGTTTTGTTATCACTTACAGATCATAACACACCATACATGACAACCTTGTTGATTGCTTTGTTTCACTTTGCTTAATCATTATGTGTTGTCTAATTTTTAAGGAAAATATTTCCAACTTTAATCGATTAAAAATTGTTTCATCCAAAAATTAAATTTCGAGATTCTCACCTCATAAAGTGTAATTTCTTGGGTTTGTTTATCCTTTTTTTTTGCAATTTTTCAGTTAACTTTACCCAAACCTACTATGTAAAGTTGTAATTAATTCTTACATGACACTATTTACTTTTTTTCGACTTGGAAGGGGACCCTACACACCAATCTACTCAGCTCCTGATTGCAGTAATAATAATGATATCCCAAATTAGCTTATTACTAGTACAGTCTTATCCCCTTTTTGTTTTCCTTTTATTTTCAATCTCTTTTCTACCTCAACTTAACTTCTTTAACCATAACTTTTGTGTTACCAATCTTTCGTGAAACATAAAAGGAAAATAACTATTTCTTCCCTCCCGTAATAGATGATCCATTTGAAAATTTGTAATTTTGACCTAACTTAATTTGACTATATTTTTCTCCTAATATACAAAGATAAATAATATCATCTAAGGTGTCGTTAGATTCGTCTCGATGAGTATTTTCAAAATATCAATTTTTTATAATTTTTTCTAACATATTATTCAAGATATTTAAGCTCAAAATTATGCATTTACATACGTTACAGAGTCAACTGTGTCATGTATTATGGGACGGAAGGAGTATAATTTTGTCTAGTTTAATTTAGGAGAAGAGGTTAATGTGTGGATGTGCAATTGAGTTTGTTCAATGTATTTTATTCTACCTAGATTTCATGAAAATTGTTAATAAAACAAGATTGAGTAGTTTCGTGAGCATAACTCAGTTGGTAGGACAATGCATTATTATATGCAGGGGTTAGGGTTCGAACCCCGGACACCCCACTTATTCACCTTATAAGGTGAATTCTAGCCACGAGGCTACCTGACCCAAAAAAAAAAACAAGATTGAGTATAGGACCCCTTCGAAAAGAAAAAAAAAATTGAGTATAGAAGATATTAAACTCTCACAAACAAACTAATATTTGAATCGCAAGTGCAAAAAAATGTTCATATTTAATGTCTAATACTCCTCAAATATAATTAATTTATGAAAGGATAATAAACAAAAAAATTATTTACACTCTTATAAAACAAACAGTCTGTTTGAAGATAATTTCTATATTATTGACGATTAAAATATTTTCTTAAAAATTAAGAAAACTCTGTAAATATAGAAAACTAAGAGTCAGCTTCAAATATTTCATTTAACTCGTGAATTTAATACGTATATTTTCAAATGACATAATAATTACTACTACTATATGTTTCAATTACCATATATTGTACTCCCTTTGGTCCTTTATAAGAAAATTTTAAGGTGTATTTATTACATAAAAGACTTTTTTAACCTTTATTTAATATTTTTATTTTTAATATTAATGAGTATATTTAATACTTCACAAATTTCTATGGGAGTATATTTGTAAAAACATTCAAAAAGTTGCAACAATTAATAGTTTTCTTGATTTTAATGTTTTTTCGTTTTTTTTCTTATATCAAGGACCGGAGCGAGTATTTTATTTACTATTTTTAAGATTACAAAATGGAGATTTTATTGCAAGTTTGACAATGTGATTGAATCAAAGTTTTAAAAAGATTTTTTTTTAAAAAAGTACAATTTCAAGTCTGTACTCCGTTGTGAATTCAAAGATATCCTAAAGAGAAATTATATTTTTACAACCATTTTATAACAATTTTTATGATAATTTTCTCTTTCATACTCACATTACTCCGTGTCAATATCTACTTTTCTTTATAAATTTATGGTTGTTATAAAAGTTGTCACGCAAATGATTGTTCAAATAACACCTCTACGCTAAAAGGTGTATGAATGAGGTTATATACACTGACCTCTAAAATGGATGTTTCACAGGAATTAAAACATAATATGAACAGTGAACTTAAGGACAAGTTTTAACTATTTTATTTGACTCGTAATTATTTATTTTTGACAAGGATATTTAATTAGTTTTTCCTTAGTTTCAAGCTTGACGACGAGAATCGAAATTTTAAGAAGATATACAATCTCAAGTCTTCATCAGTTCAAAGATATGTACAGTGACCTGCGAATTAGGTTATATATACCGTAAATATCTAAAATAATTGTTTTATGAGAATCAAAAGAAATACAAATAATTTGTTAAAAAAACTATATATATAAAGTGAAAACAATTTTTGGATTGGATTGTTCATTATTCAGTTATATCCTTGAACAAATTTGTTTTTAAGAATGTTATATTATTGGTAAAAGATAAACATAGTTTTTTTTTAACAATCATTATAACCTTCCTTAAAACAAATGATTATAACCTAAGAACACTATTAAATTATGTTCAAAGTTTTACAATGAGAACTTTTATATATGAAAGTTTTACAATGACATTAACACAAAGCTCTAAGGATAATACAATTCCAAGCCTTTAGTCTTTTGGCAAATTAGGTTTGTGAACTCAAAGTTCAAACCGAAGGCACGTTAATTAGGTAAAATATTATTGGCCTCTAAAACGGATGTTTTCGTAGGAATTAAAATATAACTAAATGTGAGACTCAACCCTTTTATTAACACATGATTTTAATGTTTTTTCTGCTTGCTACTTGTTTGAAGGATAACAGAAGACCAAGACATAATCAAGAGGAGGGAGTCGCCACAACACAAGTATCATTTCGTTGCCACGAAACTTCCTAAAGTCATTATGGGTCGTTAGTTCCAAGTTCCAACCCACCCACCTAATGCGCTAGGACACTTTTGCTTACTACAGATATAACTTATACTCCTTCAACTTCAACATGACTTTTAATAATAGCATTTGATTGACAAATTATTAACAAATATCTGAATTCTTGTTAATATCATATGCATACTAGAAAGGAAAATTATGACATAGGGGAAGAATCATACATGATTCCTTCCGCTGAGAAGGGCAAGACTAAAGATGTCAGGATAATAGACGATACCTTATTTCACTCGCATGTCAAACATATTTCTACTACTAACCATCAGGGAGACAGGACATCATTAAACTGAACTCAAACTCACCTCCAACTTTTTTTTATCACCGCAATAATTAGAAAATTACTGAGATATCCCCACAGTTTTGAGTCAGCTATAAGATAATAAGACTAATATTGAATTCATAACTTAGTCTCACTCACAAGTTCAACCTGTATTATCAATTGAGTCACACCTTATTTAACTAAACTAACTCCTTACTCGGCTGCGAAGCCTATTGCAGATATCATAAACTAGCTTTTGTCGCCACCAATGACTAAACTAAATCCTTATTCCATTGTGAAGCCTTATCCAGGCATCATAAACAACCTTGGGTCACAGAAGTCGACCACCAAAATTATTGTCGAAAGTAGCGCAGTTACCTGAATCCATTTCATCATAAGATTGGTGGTTGTTGGAACCTAACATTTTCTTCCCATTTCATAAATGGAATTCTCTATCGTTCTTTCAACAGTTATCAGCCATAAGGATGAAAAATGACACTTCATTGTTTCCATTAAAGCTGGCTCAGTGTCAATAGGTAACCTGTACAGTAATTTAATTAAGAACAAATATTTTTTGTAAGAGGAAACATAATTTTATACAGGAAATAATAATGTTCATGCATTCAGTGACTTGCGCCACTCGGAGAGACAGCTACCATGTTCATCATGTGAGTGAGACTTGTCCAATTGCTCATCAGAATTTACTTTCTTTCATCTATAAGCTCATTATACTGCTTCAGTTTGAGCACCCTTCATTGCAGGGTAAGGCAGCTGAAAGTTAGTCCATAATCTGAACACATTTCTGTTTTCAATTGAAGAAAGAAAGAAAGACCCTCTGGATGTTAAAATAAAGTGTGTAGGATCTTCTGTCTTTTCTTAGCTCAAACAGTCGAAGCCTGTGTGCTTAGTCAGGAAAACTTTCCTTGTTCAATCTGCCGAGTACCCAAAAAGAAATTGTACAACTCTGGCCTCCAACTTGCAAACCCCAAAGAATCTCTCGTCTGACAACAAATTCCACTGTCCCATCCCGCATCTAAAGCAAAATGCTGCTTAGCATATTGAAAGATTTTCGTTGAACTCTTCTTTCAAAACATGCAGAAACCACTGCCAGGATACAATAGGGATGTCAAATCCAACCCCTCCTCCCAAAACTGTGTTGTAAATAAAAGCAAACAGCAGGAGAGATTCTATTAAAAAATGGCGAGGATATTGTTTAAACTTGCATCAAACTACAACCTTGGGAAATTCATTCATGATTTCGAGGGGCACTTTCTTCTTCACTCCGTTGTAGCAGCTCCTCGTAAGCTCTCAAAGATTCATTAGTAAATCTCTCCATTGCCTCAAAAATACGCTGCAAACTAGCCTGTAGGTTACTGCTTTTGTCACTCTGAAATATGATATTCTCAGAAACTGAGAGACCTTTACCTTCCCCAGATGTCATGACTATCTTCCGCTCTAACGCCTGAATTTGCTTCTGCAGCTTCTGATCATCTCTGTCGATATTTCTCACTTTTCTCTCAAGATCCTTGTTCTGTACCAGCTGCTGATGCAATTCTAGCTTATCTTGTTCCCATATATGAAGGACACTCATAGTGAATACATGCATGGTATCAACAACTTCCTTTTCAGATATTCTATCCAAAGCTTGAGACCACTGATTACATATTACAAATATTTGTGGGGCGCCAATCCTACCAGGGGAAAAGGGGACTATGCCATCAGATGTTTCTTCAGGTTCATATAGGAGACATTTCAGCAGCCAATTATTCAATGCTCTGACATAACCTTTCTGGGCACTTACCCAGCCAGCGAATTGGAAAGTCCAATTGATAAGCTCTTGTTCAAGCTGCTTGGTAGCTAGAAGATGACTATCACCACTTTTCTTTCTGGATGCAACTGAACCCAGAATTCTGGCTTCTCTAATTGCTTCGCACTGACTACGATGGCACTCAAGCATGGATTTCCACATTTTGCTAAACCTGCAAACAAATCTATTTTATATATACTTCTTATATACCAAACATTATGCACAAACACTCCAAATTCTATGCTTGGATGAATGAATATCACATGCATGTTTGGTCATATATAAAAAATGAGAACAATTATTGAAGACAAAAATAAAATGAACAGACATGGGCATGTGTGATAACATTACATTTACATATAAGAACATTGGTGACAAAAAGGAGTATTTTACATTGGGTAACTTGATGGAGCATTAAAAGACTCTGAATTCAATTGTATAATCCAACCCACTCATTCAAGGATACACAGGTTATATTTAAGGTTCCTCTTGATGATACAAATTTCTAGGTAAAGCTCTAATGGGGTTTGCAATTTGCATCATTTCTTTGTAAAAGGTAGTTCATCTGGCAGACAGCACAAGCACAAAACTATGTATAATTTGGGCAGATGAACCACCAAATTATATAGAAGTTATGGTTTGAAGTTGAAAATAGACATCATATAAATAACAAGAACTGTCAGAAATGATCTCAGAAGATGAAGAAATATTTGTTTCTATCAGAAATTACATGTAGATAGATAGCAGATGGTTCATAATAGTCACTTCACCCTGGTTTCAAAGAATTATGGACCTTGTGCATTAGTACTTCAAACTCATTTCATGAGAGATAAATATAGAAGAGATACGCTGATGGAACAGAATCTAAATAATCAAATAATTCCTTCCACTAATTTTTTTCTTGAATGTTTTTTGGGGTCAGGCGCATAGCTCAATTGCTGGAAGAAAATCCGAACTACTAAAAGTGGGAAGTACCCCTGGAAAGAATATAATGCATGACTGGCTCATTATAAAACAGAAATAAAGTTTTTAATGGGGTATTGTTTTAGCACCACCTCAATGATTACCAAGATTGCTATAACATCAAGCAAAATTGTGTACAGAAGGCACATAATTTAACCTTTTCTAAATATGAACAATAATATTAAGTACATAGTGGCATTATATAGTATATATAAACGATCAGGAATAGAGAAAATTTAAGGAACTAGTACAAACAGGATAGGAAGTTGTTAAGTTAACATACCCCTGGATCAATCCCTTCAGCTGCGGCCACAGTTCTTCGTCCCTTATCTTATTTATCGTCATAGAAATCTTGTCAACAACATTGATTGCCATACTTATTTTTGTGGAGAGATCTCCAATCACAGTTCGAATTAAACCAACTTTATCAAAATCAGCACCTCTTTCTTCTAAACGCTTTAGTTTGCGACACTTCCTATCATGAATGACCCGCATCTTTTCCTCTGCCTGTAGCCAATAAATAAACATTAAAAAAGCCTTGTTATAGAAACTCATAAATATGTACTAATTGTCGATGCCAGTTAGTTTAGAACACACAAGAACGGAAATGTAAGCAGCAGCAAAACAGATCAAAAAAACCTCAAGAAGGACAGGATAGCTAACAGTAAATTATTACTTAACTTAATAATGTGATATTTCATATTGAAAGAACACAAACCAAAAATCTCTCTCTTAGTGTATTGACTCTCTTTTGGAATAAAATTATTGGAAGTGAAACAAAGAGAACCAAATTGAATCAGATTGGTGATTTAATTTAGTTACAGGCATGACATAACATACCTTAACTTCCTGACAGAGTTTCTTCTCCCATAGATATAGCTTGTGGAGCGTAGAGCTAAGATTGCGCGACCTGGTAGTGAGTTCAACATCAAGATCCACGCTATTAGCATCAATGGATTGTGCATTTCTTGAAGCAGAAGACACCACAGACAATGAAGGAGCAACCAGATGCAACATCTTGGAAGTAGCTGATTCACATGTACAAGTCAATTCAAGTCAAATCATGTCAATTCAGCATATAAGGAATGAGAATTTTATCATGGTAATGAATTAAAAGATATAATAACAACCTTTGTGATGATAACGAAGCTTTCCAACTTCAAGGATATCTGCGATGTGTGAACCGGATTCAGAAGCCCTCTGAAAAAGAATCTGAATTTCTTTGGCAACCTCAAGAGGGTTCCTGTTACCAGGCTGAAAAGCGGAATTGGGCTTGGGCTTGGACTTGGGCTTATCATCATCAGTAACAACTTTTTTATCTACAACATGAACTTCATATTCAACTTCAGACTCATCATCATCTTCATCCTCAAGATGACCATGATCATGATGATCATTGGAATGATTAGAATTAGGTGGGTGAACAAGCTTTTGATCTCCATGAACCTGTTTAACAACTTCATCCTCATCTTCCAAATCAGGAATCCCTTCTTCCTCCCTGACAACATTTGAATCCCTGCTAGGTGTAGCCGTGGGTGTGTATTGCGTCATCTGTGGATAGTATTTGTCGTCGTTTTCAAAGAAATTGAGAAAATCCCAAGTAGAAGTTCTGGGAGGAGAAGGTGGAGCTGGAGGTGGCTTTGAAGAAGGAGGTAAAGGAGGTGGTGAAGATCCATAGAAGGAAGAAGAAGGTGGAGGATTTGAATAACTGTAATAGTTATTGTTGTTGTTATATGGTGGAGGATATGGATATGGTGGTGGTGGTTGTTGTTGTTGATAAGGGTTATAATAAGATGAGGAAGAAGAAGATTCACCGACATAAACAGTTTGGTTAGTGATAGGTCTGTGTTCGTATACAATTGAAGAAGGTGGAGGAGGTTTGTTCTTAGCGAAATTCATGTGAAATTGATGATGTGGCTGTGAATTATTATTGTAGTAGTGGTGTTGTTTGTGAGGAGGTGAAGAATCGAAATCATGATGATGATCATCGAGGTGGTCGTCATGGTGAAATTGGTGTTCATCATCATCGTCGGAGTCGGAATCGGAGTGGAAATCGAGATGACCGGAATCAGAGTGAGGTGGAGAAGGGGAGGAGTGTTTAGTATTAGTATTAGTATTAGTATTGTTTTTAGGAGGAGGCGATGAGGCGGAGATGGTGGAGTCAAGTTGAATGAAGTGATGTAAAGAGTGACCAATAGAAGTGAGAGAATTGATATAAGAAAGATGAGAAGCAGCAAGAGAGTAACGTTGATGAATAGCTTCGTCTAGAAAAGTACAGCGTTCCCGGCATAAAGCTACCGCCGGGAGATCGTCCAGCTTTGAGCTGGTACAACCCATAATACCATACAACACCAATCTAACTACTTTTTGATTTAGGGTTTGTATTGTATTGAACAGTGGCTGTGTTTGTGTGATTATTATGTTATTATTATTGCTATTGCTATTGCTATTGCTATTGCTAGAGAAAGAAAAAGAAAAAAAGTGATATGATATGATATGATAGTGGAAGTGGTATAGTACAGTTTACTGGGTGGGGTGAGGTGGGGTGGGAGAGGATGAAAAATGAGGAAGAGAGAATCTTATGCCAGCATGGATATTTTCGTCTGTTTCTCTCTTTTACATTTCTATTTCTGACTACTTAACTTTACCATTAACATTTATTCATTTTAATTACTAGTAGTACACTTTCTCTGTCACCGCCCTCCCCCCTCTAAAACAAACTTTCTTTTTCGGTCATCGATCCATGTTAAGCTCCACGACCATTCCTTATTAATTATTATTCATTAATCAATTTTAATTAATTCCATTTTTATAACCTTTTTTCCATTTCATTTCATATGTACTCTTATTGACTTTCCTTTTACGGTTTCTGTTACTAGTATATAAAATCCACTAACAATGACTCTGTCTTCTCGCTTCGTCGGAGGATTTTGGGTAGGTGAAACAAGTTACTCTTAGGTAAATTTTAAACTACCCTAAAATTTAGTTGGATATACTAGGTACGTAAATTTTATTTAAAATTGTCCCATAAGTGTAGCTCATATGGTGACAGCTACCAGGGACATTATGTGTAGAATCAAATTTATATTCTTCAACGATTTATCATAGTGGAAGTTCCTTAATCATTTGAGCTCAACCAATTGTTTATCTTAAAGACAAATTTATTTTTTCTGAAGTATTAAGGACACTTGTTAAAATGTTAACAATAAAAAATTTAGAGTTTGATAAGTAAATGGTTCCCCTAAATATACAAACATTTGATTTTAGTCCCTCTAAAATATTTCTTAGACTTTTGGTCCCTCAAAAATTTTCATTCATGAAATTAGTCAATATTTTTTAGTCAACTCATGTCTAACCTTCATATATTTTAATGAAATTTTTAAAAATTATGTAGAAAACTATGACAATATTTTCAAAAAAAAATAGAATTTTTTAACAAAACATGAATTTAATATCAATTTTTTAACACCAAAAACATAAAAAAAAAAATTGTATTTAATTTATGTTTTTTTTAGAGATTGTCATAATATTCGACCTATTTCTGAAAAATTTCATTAAAAAATATGAAGGTTAAGCATGAGTTGACCATAAAGTATGGACTAATTTCATGGATACAAGATTTTGAAGAATTTTTTAGGGATCAAAATTCTAAGAAATATTTTAGAGAAATTAAAATCAAATGTTAACATATTTAGAGGACCATTTACTTGTTTAATCCAAAATTTTATATTAAAATTTGACCCATAAAAAAATTTAAATGCATAACCTTTAAGATGAATATTTTTTATATTAAGCTCTTTTTTTTTTTTTTTTTGTATAAAGTGGGTCAACTGCCCAAATGATGTGGAAAAGGACCAAGAGGTTAAAGACACAATTTTAAGAATATTGGTCCCATTTTGTCAAAAATAAAAATATTGGTCTCATAAATATCATAAAAAAAATTAGTCTATGAAACTATCTAGAAGGTGTCTCTATAAAAAAATCTAAGAATTTGAGACTAAAATTTGCTAGCCAATTAGAATATGTGTTGTTTTCGTGTTATGTATAAATAAACCGAGTGTGTCAATCATATTGTAGAAGTTGATGCATATATGAATAAATGAAGGGGTGATCTATTGAACTCGTTAATATGTGTCATTTGAATTAGTTGTATTATTATTAGGGTCATGTTATCTTGTGTCCTAAAGGCACATGTTAAGCAACCTAAAAATATAAATATTCCCTTAAAATTTGTGCATTCAATTAATTAAAAGTTAAAAAATTGAATACAATACACAAGTTCTAACAAAAAGTTTCTACATTTGACACATTAACTTGTGCGGCACAAGTTAACATTTCCCTTGTTATTATTAGGGTCTTACTAACTAGTGTCTTAAAGACATTGGTTAAGGAGCTACAAATATAAATTTTGTCTTAGAAATATAAGATACTCCCTCCGGTTTTATTTATAAGCAAAAGTTGACTTTTTAGATTCATTAAATAATTGATATAGCTAACCTAGAAATAGACCAAATACATCAACTATTCAATGAATTAAAAAAGTAAATTGTTTCTTATAAATAGAATTGGAGGAAGTATTACTTTTGATTAAGTAATGATTGCACAACTTTTTCTTAAAAATTTACTTGTTTTATATACTTAACCAATGTGCTTAGGGCACTTGTTATCATTTTTCTTATTATTATCATCATGTTGACAAATGTTTTATGAGTATTGTCTAAGAAATTTTTTAAAAAAATTGTCTTCAAAATATAAATCAAATACATATCAAATTCATAACCACACAATTTTTAATGTAAAATGTTATGATTTTTTATTGTTTAAACAATGGCCTTATGATAATTTATTATTATCACCATATCATGAGGAATGTTATTGACACTCTCTTTTCAATACTCATTCTCTTATTAATTGATTGAAATCAATGTATAACCCACCACTTTTAACGGAGTCCATGCGTAAAGTGTGAAACTCAACATGATTTAAGTCAATAAAAAAATGAATAGTAGAGAGAATATTAAAAAAGAGTGTTGTTAATAGTATTATTTTTATGGCACTTGCGCGCAGACATACAAAAGAATAACACGAAATATTCCATTTTGGAAACCATTGAATTTTGACCGCCAACCTCCGGTCTATTTCCATTTACAGTTGTGACCGTTTCTCCTTTCGGTTACAAACTACTGGAATTCTCCTTTCATTTTTTAATTAAATTACCATCAATTCAATAATCCTATTTACACATCGGTTACAAACAACTTTCTTCCCGCTTCCAATCTTTTTTTTAATTTTTTATAATAAAATGTTTCCTTCTCCAATTGAAACACGTACTTTTCTTTTGAGGTACAATTGAAACACGTAATTTGGAATGCAGACATCTAATCTTATCCTGTTAAAAATATATCCAAATATCAGTTAATCAACCAATCTTTATAAAATTTAACGAGATCAACAATTGCAGGCATCGAAAATATAAGATAACTATTATAAACTTACACACTTAAATAGAGAGGTTGGAGTTCAAACGTCAATTATAGTGTTTAACTTAATAATTTTGACATTTTTATCAATTGAATTAAAACTTGTAAACACTTATGCTCTCACTTTAGTTCTATTAACTAAAAATTTACTTTTATTAAATCTTTTTTAATTATTTATATATGAATAGAAGACAAACAAACAATACCACTATGGATGAGATCTCTCACTCACAATTTAATTGGTTATCACATCAGATAAACTACAATCGAACCGGATAGTACCAAATAGATAAAAACATAACTAAACAAAATTTGGCAAAACCAGTTATGATTGAATTAGATTCTTATTAGATTTCTACAAACAATGATAAAACATCGTATGAAATGTCTGCTAACCATTCTAGTCTTATAAATTTAGATAAAATTATCGACAAATTTGTTAACTGCCAATCTTTTGACTAATGTTTTATTTTTTTTTTAAAAAAAACAGTTTGAGTTATGTTTGTGTGGTTTAATTACATTGCAATCAATAATACCAACAACATATACTTTTTTTGGAGAATTTTTTTTATACCCATGTGAAAATATGGTTGCCTGTATATTTAAGGTAAAAAAAAACAATTTTTATGGTTTATATATTAATGATTAATTACACATAAATGGAATTTGAACAGACAATAAGCTGCACCATTAGGCTTTTTTAAATAGCAAAATTAATCTTCGTAAATATAAAATTCATGGACCTAAGAGTATGACATTGTTGTGCATAGGAAAGCGACAATAAGTCTGCATTTGCAAGTGCGCAACGGAAGAGATGCATGTATTATGCGAGTGTGGAGGGAAAGGGGCGATGGGCAGTGGTAGTGCCTAGTAGTATGCTGCCGCCATATCAGTTCTGAGGAGAGGAGAGGAGAGGAAAATGTGTGTTAAGAGAAATTAGGATTAGAGAGAAGTGTAGAGAGCATAAAGTGAGTAATAACGGTCGTTAATTAATCGGTAATAAATTTAGATATCGAAGGTATATTATAATAAATTATGAATTTCTTACAATAACAACTATTAATTTTCTCTGTTGACATTTTATTCACTTTAATAGGGTAGTAGTCGTTTTGGTGTCTGAATGTGTAACAAGTAGCTACAATAGTCCTTTAATGTATCAAAATTTTAAAATAGTCTCTAATTGTACGCTTCGTTAGTTGAAATAGTCCCAGACATTAAAATACTTCGTTAATATTGTCATATCAGCCCTTATACGTACTTACTTATTGTCAATTTAGTTCATATATGAAAATAGTTATTGTGAGTTTGAGACATTATTTTAGAGTTTGCACAATCAATGACTTTTTTAAAATTTGATACATTAAGGGGCTATTATGACTACTCCTTACATATTCATGGACCAAAATGAATATTACCTTCATTTTAATTAAAAGTTCCAAATCCCAACATCTCACGGTTGATGAAATAATTACGCCGCGAGTGGTGAATAACACTGTAAAAAAAACTCAGAGGGGTCAGTATGCAATAAAACATTAAAATATCACTACAAGTTTTCATAGTATATAGGATGTACAAGTATACACTTGCACACCGGATCCGCCCACAGATCAAAACGGGTGCAAGTTTCTCATCAAATAGATCATCAAGTCATTTAAAATAAGGAAATGCTAATTATTTGATTAGCATTGGGACATAATATTGATTAAGGAAATAAAAATAATGAAGTTTTAAATTAAAAATGACACTTTTAGACGGTTAAAATGACACTTTTACTCAATCAATTCGCTTCTGGCGCAAAATTGCCGATTAGATGTAGCAACTACTACCTAAAATTACCTCAAATGAAATTTCAAAAATGAAAAGCAAAAGGCGTGACTCGACAACCTTACTAATCTCCGCACCATGCACATGGTATATCTATTTTTCAAAACGAAGAAACATATTTTTTTTAATTTTCTTCATAAGCTAGTCGTTTTGAGTTTTGACACATTCATGTCATTATTTTGTTGAGTTACAAATGTTTTCTTCGTAGGTTTGAGAAGCAACCGGAACCATTGTTGAAAGTAAGTAGTAGTTAATTAACATCATCACACCAACTACACCTTCATGCCTAGTTCCTTAAAAAAAATGTCTAGGATGTATTTTTATTTTATTTTAGAGGAGTCTAGGAAATATTTATGTGTGTAAAATGTTATGTTGGTACATAATTTCTAACTTGTCAAATATGCCGGTACATTAATTCGTAACTTGTGCCAACTCTTTTACTTTGCTTTTTATGGACTTAAATTTCTTATATTGTGAACCGAATTCTTCGTTCGTTTGTCTACTTAACGCTATAAAAGAACTTTCTTCTTCGATAGCCATAAAAGTCTATACACACTATCATCCATCCTACCATGCAGCGACTAGTATTTCCCAAGTCTAATACTCCATGTTTTATTGAAATTATTCAAGTTCTTAGACTAATGCAGCGTTTGCATGTATGATTTAACCAAATATTCATTTAATAAATATTGATTGTATAAGAGTAATAATTTCTCATTTTCCTATCTCTTTTACTCCCTCCATCCCAAACAAGTGATCTAATTGACTATTTCAAAACATGTCAATGCACATATTTTACCTTAAATATTTTTAATTATGTATTAGCAGAAGTTATAAAAATTTAATATTTTGAAAATGTTCATCAAGATAAATCAAAAAACATATTATATGTTATCATTTCTCTTCATATAATAGTAAAAAATATGGTAAAAACATGTTATATAAATAGTGTGCATAGTGAAACTAGATCATATATTTTAGAATGGAAGGAGAAATAATTTTTCTCTTCAAAACCAATCTAATCCATTCACAACTACCCAAATTAATATTCATAAAGCATGGTTTAATTAATTTCTCTTCAAAACTCATTCTCTAATTTGTTCCCGTGAGTTTAGCTCAGTTAATATAGACATTACATAATATATATAGAAGTTGGAGTTCAAACCACAAAAACTCATCATATTTATAAAGGTGAATTTGTAGCCAATAGACTTTCCGACAAAAAAACTCATTCTCTCATTTCTAGTCCTTGTGATTTTGGTCGTATCCCAGATTAAGTTGCTTCTATTATCATTAGAATAAAATTTATTGAGATACTTTCCTAACATACCGTGTACTTTCATACTTACATATATATAGTATGTAGTGGCAGATCCATGACCCTATCTTAAGGTTTCAAATTTTGAGTTCTCGAGACTATTGAGTTGTAGCGGTACGTGTATTAAAAATTCTAAGGTTTAAAATTTTAAATGTTTCAATTTTTAAGTTCTCGAGCCTCTTGAGTCTTGAGTTAAAGTGGTGTATAAAAAATTCAAAGGTTCAAAATTTTAAATATATAAAAATATATATGTGCATTTTTTTTATGAAGTTTAGTTGAACCCCTTCAAAAGGCTGGCTTGGCCTCTGCATGCATGTATCTCAGCATGTATATTGTTAGCCCATGATTTCTCAAAGATTACAACTGTCTGAAGGTAGACATAAAAAACATTATGTTTTTTTTAGATTTGAATGTAGAAGAAACTCCGTTAACCGGTCCCTTTGAGCTTGACCCACTTGGTAAGGGATAATGTATATATATGCAGGGATCGGAGTTCGAACTCCAGACACCCCACTTATTCACCTTTAAGATAATTTCTCTAACTACTAAGCTACTTGACTAAAAAAAAAAAAAAAAACTTCATTAAGTGGGATGAGACAACCACGTGATTTGAAAATGGGGGACCAAACCCAATACCATGATTGGTAGTGTTGAACTAACTTGTATGTATGAATGAATATCATAACGTACCAAACAACAATTGAATTGAATGTCATAATATCACACATCGCTGTCTCACTCACTGGTTACTTCTTTTTTTGCAATTTTAATCTGTATCATGTTTCCGCATTTGTTGGTTGCTTTTAATTACCGGTACGTACCAAACAAAGCAAGTAAAAATAAACACAATTTCTTATTTTTTGTTGACAAAAAAACATAATTTCGTGATTACTAGTGTAGTACGTAGTACGTACAATAGTAATTATTACTCGATCGGCTTAGTTTTCTATATCATGCCTCCAAATCAAAACTTCAATATATACTGCAAATCCACGTGTGAATATGATACATTGCATTTAGTTTATTCTGTTTGAGAGTGCTGTAAATTTGCAATAAGAATATAATATAATAAAGAGTCTTGTTAACAAGTGCTCTTATGGCACTTGTTAAGGATCGAAAAATAGAAACAATTGATACTTTTATTTAAATAAAATTGCTTTTTAATGTTTCAATGTGTTGAATATACGAATTTTAAGATAAAATTTCTACTTTAAACTTCTTATCAAGTGTCATAAACGCACTTGTTAACATTTCCCTATAATAAAGGGTCTTGCTACCCAGTGCCCTCAGAGCAATGATTAAGAAACTATAAATAAAAAATTTGTCTTGAAAATATAAGTTTTGACTTTTGATTACGTAATAATTACACAATTTTTTATAAAAAAAGTTACTTGTTTTGATTGTTTAATCAATGCCCTGAGGGCACTGTTTAGCATTCTCCTAAATTAACTGTGGTATGGTCTATCATGCATCCAAATGACTCCATTTTTTTTAGGCAAAAAGAAAATATAATAAATAAAAAGGAAACGATACAAAGACTGGGGGGACATAGGACCTGACCCAGCAAAATCCAGATGGAAATACATCGTGATAAAGCAGTCCAATCAAAGTGGATCTACTCTAATCGATCCTAACAAAAATTCCGTAATAAATGACTCTATTTTAAGTTATGCAGTAGTTAGATAGTCAATATCACCAATTCCAGTCAAAATAAAACTTGTATAATTCGATGCCACTAATTTGGTCTTTTAATATATCGAAATTTTGTTGCTCATTTAATCTATAAAATTATTAACAAAAGAGATATTGAAGATGTGTTTGCCGTTTCGATATATTTAAAGACTATATAGTGTTGACCCAACAAGCCTAGAGATTTAAAGCAAATTTTGATATTAGTCCATTTAAAAATTAACAACAATAAAATTAAAGGCCCCCTAAAAAAAAAAAGGGTCCTTTTCAAGTCTAATTAGTTTTTACAATATTAATCATACAAAAATAAATATATATGAAATATATTCACAAGACTGATTAATTTTTTTATAGATCAACTCCTTCAAAAAAAAATTATTTTTATAGATCAACTAGTAGTAAAATTAATGAGTAAAGTGTATCCTATATATGACATAAATTAATTAATAATAATTAAATTAAAGTAATAAATTGAGGGCCTAGAAATGTTAAGTCCAAGTTGGCTGCCTCATTGGCCACCCTCTTCCGTCGTCCCTGAGACTATTTCACATATTCATAGACTTAAATCATTGCTTGCCCAAAAAGAAACATCCCAAGATAGTCCAATTTATTAATTTTATAAATATTTTTCTTTAAAAATAACATCTATGTACGCATCTAGTGTAGTTTTTTTATGGGTTAATATTTATTTTGTTCCGTGTAAAATTGAGTGAATACAGTTTTGGCCCTTTTAAAATAAAAAATTTAGATTACATCCATGCAATATTAGATTCTCCACTTTTGGAACCTATGTCATTATTTTATATATTTTTTTCATTTCATCTTTCATTTAACTTTATCTAAAAACCAAATTAAATTTACTAAATTAAAAAAATCCTCAATTAAAAATAAAACCCAAATTTATCATTTCTTAGGGAAATTTACTAATTCTACGATTTTATTTAAATTCAAAGGGTGAGAGGAAGTAGAATTCAATGAATTAAGAGTCTGACTTGTTGCAAGTGCCTGGTGATGTAGTAGGTAGGCGATTGCTAAGAACAAATTGATAATCGCGATTAAAATTCTGAAGCTTACCACATTCATATCTACTAACATAGTAACATTTTATTTTTTATTGTCATCATGTTCCTTCACTCGTGATAAACTATAAAATAGTTTCGGAATGTGTACATTTATTATCAGTTTAGTCTTTACTGTAAAAAACTTCTGTTAATTGATGATGTGTCAATCATATGGACTAAGTTGAAAGTAAAAAAAATATTTTTTATTAATGATAAAAAAAACCAAAAAAAGAATATTCATCATCTTCATCTCTATCTTTGCAATTTCAAAGTTGTGTCTCTTTTTGAAATTTTCAGTTAGACTTACCTTTTTACTCATATAAAACTACGGCATTAGACAATAAAATTGAAAAATCTGTACTTTTTGGTTGCTCAAATCCAACCTTCAAAATGGCATCCCTACACAGAGAGCTTAATGGGTTTTCTTTGTCCAAGTTTTCTCTGCAAACTAAGTGGTAGCTACAGCCTACATGTGTAATGCACTTCCTTTCTTTGCAAACTAAGAAAAGGATAAATTTTAGAACAAATACATAAATTCAATTATCCATATATATAATTGCATTAGATTATTTATACATGTTAACAAAAGAAATAAAATCAAGAATGGGTAGAAATATGATTTCAGTTTTTGCTGCAGGTTGAGCCTTTTCTTTTGGACTCTGGAGTGGTTTTGTTGTTGTGTTTACGGTCATCGATTTGTTGGTAGAGATGAAAATGATGAATATTATTATTATTTTTTTATCATTAATAAAAAATATTTTTTTATTTTCAATTTGATCCTTATGATTGACACATCATTAGTTAACATAAATTTTTAACGGTAAGGACTAAACTGATAACAGATGCACACATTCAGAGACTATTTTGAAGTTTATCCTGAATCGGAGACTAAAATGACAGCGAGGTGTAAAATCAGGGAGCAAAGTGACTATTTACTCTTAATTAAATGATACTCCAATTTATTGTCTTCGTTGCCATTGATTGGGTTTATGTTTCTTGTTTGTTTTTTTTTTCTTCTTTCAAACTTGTAGAAATCAACACGAACGCAAAGACGTATAAACGAGATGACGAAGCATAAATGCAAAAACTCGATAAATGTGTTTGTTTTTGCTTAAAAAAAATAGATTTTGAGTTAAAATAATCTAGAGTTTTTTTTTGAGATTTTTAAAAAAATCTAAAGTTATTTTCGTTTGCCTACTACCCATAAAAATCCATTTAAAAAAAAAAGAGTTTTAATATGTATATGCATTATCTCCTTGTTGTTGAAAAAAATAGATTTTGAAAAAATGTTTGTATATACTTCTTTTTCATTCCTTCCCTCCAAATCACAATCTTCCTTTTCCTTTTATTGGAAAAAAGAAGTCAAAGCAAGAGGAGTCGGATCAGAGCAGCAGGAGAGGAGAACATATGAGTATGTATGTAGAGAGAGAGAGATAGGCCTACCAATCTTTTAAAATAAAATGAAAAGGGTTTCACTTTTAAAAGTGAAAAAGTAAAGTAATATGGACTTTGAGTAGATAATCAAATATACTAAGAGGATGGAGGATATTCTTTTCATTCCAGTCATACTCATATCACTTGATGGGGCAACGATTTTAATCATAATGTTGTTTGTTATAGGAATGTGGGAAAGCTAGTGAGTCAGGAGAGTATAGCAAGGTAGTGTCCACAATTTCAAACGTGGAGAGTGGGGACTGTTATCATTTCGCTGTTATTGTTTGTTTATACCTTTATGTTAAAAGTAAGGCCGTCTTCTAGCGAATCCATTTGAGTTAATCTAAAATGTTGGTTTGAGACTTTAAAACATGTTTTTCTTGATCGATTAAAAACGATGGATTAGTTTAGTTTTTTAAAAAAAAGTTTTTCTTTCTAGCAAAGTATACGGTGCAAGGTACACAAATAACCACAACCGATTCGTTGACGAAGCCGCATAAATATATCATGTGTCATTCACACACAATTGTTTTTCTTTTCATTGCTAATTTTTTTCCTTTCTCTCACACTCTCACTCTTCTTCGAGACTTTCTCTTTATCCCAATTCTCAAATCTCTATCTGATATAAATTACCACGAGATTCAAATGTAAGGATGAAAACACGGATTCAATTATTTTTATTTGGCCTTTTTTTCTTGTTTCATTTTTTCCCTTCATGATCCATCTCAATAATCTTCATCACCACCGGTCCACCATCTTCATCCACTCAAGAAGAAAAAAACACCCATCCAATTATTGTTTTTAATTATTATCATTGCTATTGTCGCATTAGCCAATTTCATAAATGTGTGTTGTTAACCACTCTTTAATATGACTTTGACTACTTTATTGATCACAAAAATGCAAAGCATTAACCAATTATTTTACATCAATCTATGTAATTCACTCTCTTTTTTAACCTTGTAAAGTAATTGGTTAATCTAACCTCCCAATTGACTTGTAAGTGTTGCCGACTAAAGCCACAAATTAACACGAGTTTTTTAGCGTGTTGTGTCCTCATTAACACGTTATTTTTGGAAACCTCCAATAAAGTCATTCATCTCAAGATGACTCCTAGTCAAACACGTTTAATTGTGGAGTTTTTATAGAATGGGTTAACAAAAAGAAGATGCATATTGTTGGTTTAGGTTGTACCAAACAATTCTTATAAGTCTTCCTCCAACCATGCAGTCTCATACCCGCACGATCTAAAGATTCCTCTCATTCCGATGTGAATTTAGTTCGCCTAGAAGCCATCGGGAGCCGCTCATTGTCATGTCTTGTGCACCGGGGACCACTCCTCCTGTCAGTCTCAGACATTACATGTCTGCCGACTTATGCTTGGTTCGTCCCTAAACCACATCGTACTTGAAGAGTTCTGCTTTGACACCACTTGTAACTTCCCAAACGACTTTTAAGTATTGCTGACTTACCCCACAAATCAATCTTCTTCAGCGTATTTCGTCCTCACTTGCACGCTTCCCAACGAGTTAGAATGAATTTAAGAGTGATTATTAGAGTAAATATTAAAGTGATAAAATAGTTTCATTTATGTTTCGATTGTCGACAAGTTTGAAGAATTCAATGAGTTTAGCAAAAATTATGCTTTAAGGTTTCAACAAAATCAGGACGATACCATAGTTTCTTCAAACTCATCATGACATTGTTTTTGGGTTTAATTTAACATTCTTGTTAATTTATTCATCTATTAAAAATATTTTCAACAATGTTGTTCGCTTATTGGCAAGGGTGTGTAGTGCTTATTAGGTTTTGTGGTGACATAAATTGAAATAAGTTAATTTGGTAAAATTGGTTTTAGTTAAAATGAGTCGATTACAAATTTTTTTTTAATATATTTATGTAAAAAAGAGTTGAACAATTTTATTTTTGTAAAAATCACGTTTAAAATCAAACACTATAAACCTTATACTATAAAGAATCAATTATAGAAGCAATATTAATTCAGCTCAAGAAGAGGCAAATATGTCAAAATAAAGTTAACTACTCTAAAATCAATTCTATCCACTCCAAATGTGTAACCAAACATATAGTTATTGGTTAGTCACTCGGTAGGATTACATACCTACTTGTATTACAGATTTTATTGAAGGTGAACTGAATTTAGTTTGTTCCTTTAAGAAGACGTCTTCAAATTATTCAGATTAAATAGTTTACGTTGTCATTTTGTTTTCTTTTTCAGTTGCCGTGTTGATTTTTGACAAGAATGTCATGTTCTTTTGAAATATCGCTTTCATGTGTTTCAGAGCATTCAACTTCAAGAAAGTTCCACTCTTATTTATTTACCTTTTGAACTAACTAACTATAATTGGTATGTTGCATGAGTGAAATTTTTTTGGTAAGTTGCGACGTCATTTAGGTAATTAAGATTTATGATTCTATTAATTTTTTTTTTGAAGGGTTGATTATTTTAATTATGATTCATTATCTGTTGCAGTGTCATTTAGTTAGCATTCAAAAATTACATTGTTTGTGGATATGATTTGTAGGGGTTGAAACTCAAACTATTTCGTAACAGTAGGTTGAAAGTTTGAAATTACATGTATGGTAGATGGTGCGAAGATAAGAGAATGAGATGAGGTGTTGAATGCCAACTAAAAAATTAACAATGAGAGAAGCATAGAAAAAGTAGAAACAATATCTGGTGCTTGTTTGGGGGAATGTTACTAAGTAAGGATTGCACTTTCAATGTTTGGGTTTGGGGCCAAGAATACTAACGGTCATAACTTCAAGAGTAATACTAAGAGCTTTCGATATCTGTATTTATTTGATTATTTGATACGGTTTCTGAATTGATAGAGGAATTCGTTAAGCCATTAAGTCAATATGTGATTAGTTATGTTCAATAGATTGACAAAGAATATAATTCATTAACCATCGACAAAATATAATTTACCATGATTTTGAACGTTATTAACTATAATTTTGAACTTATCATCATCTGTATTTAAAGTTTGAACACCTAGAAATCATGTGGACTTGAACACAATTTTGATGAATAATGAAATGTACTATATTTGAACACATGAAATTTGTGGATAAAATCGTGTTTAATTGTGTTATGTTAATGATGATAAGTTGCCACACCTTGGTATTCGTTTACCAAAAAAAAATGATTTTAAAATTTGATACCAAATTCTTCTAAATATCACTTTTCATTTTTTATTGTCAATTGTTTGATTGGAGGTAGAATCTCAATTTCTTTTGTATTTAGATTTAGATTTTGTTATTTATGGCCCTGTCTGTAGACTCTACTACTCCAGAAACTTCAAGAAGAGTAGTCAAGCGTGTATAGAAGTCAGGAAAGTATGTGAATGAGTGAATTACTTAGTAGTACTCTTACCATTTATCCAACAAAATGAAAGTGGATCGATGGGGAAAATAAGGCAAATTCACGACTCCTAAATTTGATTATATTGTGTGTTCAAGTGAAATGTCAAATATATAAGCATCCTGACATACTGCAAATCACTCTACTTGCACATGAATTCTGTGGTTGAAGAGCAAACCTTGTTCATGTTCACTTGTGGAGATCAATTATAGGAAAGCATTGAAGCCTTATGCTCCGCGTCTCAGGTGCCAAAGCGGAGAAATTGAAAAGAAAGTTGAAGAAATTATGGACAATGGTTCTTCAATTGTATAATTTTTTTACATGTACATACAAACACACTACAAAAAAATCACATTAAGATAGAACATCATTGAATGGAATGGCCACTTCTGCTGCCCCTATGGCTATCCTGTCCTATTCATAAAAAGAATGCCTTATCAAACCTTCCCACAAATTTCAGTTTCAGAAGCTTCAGCATATTAGTGGCCTATATATACAGTTGCCACAAGCCTACAATCTACATTTTGAAGCAGCTTGTCATAAAAAATCTATTAAGCTATATACAAAGGCTTAATTTTCAGTACTGTCTAAGAAAAAAGAAGTTTGAAGATCTTATTCTTATCAGTGCAAGAAGAGGGAAAAGCAAGCAGGGAGAAGTTGCTAGATCATGGAGGTGGAGATGCTATGAATTCGAACATCTAATCTGAGAAGAATACTTGCACTTCAGCTTGGTCAGTACCCATTAGAAGGGGGAGCGATTCAATTTTAGTTCCTGTAAGCTGAACCTGCTTTCTATAATTGTCCAAATCATAATCTAATTCAGACCACTCCCGTTCTTCCTCAGAGGGCTGCTTTTCTGTCCTGTTCTCTACCTTATTGCCTTCATGCGTTTGATTTTGAGGATTAGAAAATCCCTCGGTTTTTACCTCCAACCCTGAGTTTTGACAAATGCAAGACGTTGGATTCTCGTGAAACTCACCACTGCCTGACTTCAACTCATTAGGCTCTCCCATGAAGCCTACCTGGAAAGTTTGAACTCGAGATGCAAATTCTTGCCATGTCATGTTGTTCTTGTTCATGAATAAGGGGTTCAACTTTTTTCCGTTAGGGCGGATGGTAGGTTTATGACCAAAGTACCTCCTGCAACAGAGAAAGTCTGAATATCAATATGTGTAGGAAGAATACTGTCCTAATAGAAACCAACTACATGGAATAAATTAAGCACATGAGACTAGCTAGAAGAATCTCACGCCCTAATAAACTAGCTTACCTTCTTCCAGCTAGAATTTTAGCCATGTTCCCATTGTTGTTTGTTACGAAAACATCGCTGTCATCACAAACTATGTAATCAAGCGCAGCCATGCGCGAAGAGAAAGACACAAATGGGGCCAACTCCTTCTTGGTAGCTAAGGTCTCCTTTGAATGGAAGTTGGGGAAGAGAGCTCTGAGCGGTGCTAGGGTTTCCTCACCTCCATATATTTCTCCAGAAGCCACATACAAATGCGTTTCAATTCCAAAACCTAGTGCTCTTAGCATAAGACCAACTTCCTCTGGGGTAAGTGGACACCTTCCATGTCTTCTTACTTTCTCAGGATTGCTTGCCTGTCAGTCACATTAATTATGAAATAGTAAGATTATGCAAATTTTCATACAGTTAATAAAGATATCTTGAATGTCAATAGAACCTTACATGTAAATTTTTCCACCGCTTCCTAATTTCACCAAGTTCTTTTCTTTCCTTTTCTCCCCCACCATAATAGCAACCAGAGAATGCAAGCATATCTGGTTCAAACCTATATGAAACAGAAAAAACAAGCAGTTTGGATCAACAATTATCACATTGAACTTCGGAAAAGAAAATGAAATCAAAGTTGGCCCAGAGCTTTCGTCTCAATTTGAAAAATGTGAACTATAGTTTTAGGCATTAGCTGATCACATGCTGAGGAATGGCATATCAAAGCAGCCAGGGACAAATGTTGAGCTATAATTATCAAATGAAATCTTACCTTAAATGTAGCGCGATAAAACGCTTGCTTTTCATTCTCATCCGCTCAACCAACAAATTTCCCATTCCCTGAATCGAATCCGTAAATTTGAGAGCATGGTAGTTTACTCTGCATCTCAGCTTTTGTAGATCATCATCCAGCAGATTAGAAAGTCTGTAGTCAAACTTTGTGAGCCGAACAACCTGCGTAATGCAATTAAATGTTATTCAATCATATGGCATCAACACAACTTTCTACAATAACTAGTATGTTGGATACCTACCTAACTTACAATGTTGGAACCACAAATTTTATTAATAAAATTCAGGGATACATGAAAATAATTTTGATGAAAGATTCCAATTAGGGACCTTTAATTAAACACTTACACGCTTCTTGACCAGCACTGGTAAAACACGACCCTCGTAGCATTTGGGGGTGCATTTCCTTGGAACACGCACTGTATATGGAGTCACAAATTTCTCTCCCATATTTGGTAGTTGCTTTACAACTCTTATGTCATTCCGAAGGGATGTTATAAACCAATCGTCATCAAATAATTGAGAAAAATTGCTGCAAAAAAATAATAATCAAATATTACTTACAAATTAAGGGGCACAATGACAATGTGTTCTGCTACCAAAGATGTATGATAGAAGTAAAATGTAAACACAGACCTGCTGTCTTTCCAGAAAGATGTATGATCCAATTCTGGAATAACAAGAGTAGCATTCAAAAGATAGGCAGCCACAACAGCATCAATTATCTGCACCCACAAACAATCTGTATTTTTTCAATATCAGAAATATTGCATCCACATAACATAATTTATCATTCATATTTGTATCACCACTCATTCATCAAATTCAATTGAGAAAATCCTAATTGAGTTTTTTTAGCTGAACGGCACATACAAAATCTGTATATCAAATCACCAATTTTAGCAGACCTATAACTATTGCACCCACAAACAATCTGTAATTTTTCAATACTAGAAATATTTCATCATCCACATAACATAACATATCATTCAAACTTGTATCACCAATCATTCGTCAAATTCGATCAAGAAAATCCTAATTGTGTTTTTTTAGTGGAAGGGCACACACAAAATCTGTATAGCAAATCATCGATTTGCTGCAGACCTATAATTATTAGGTAGAGATTTCAACCTATACTTTTTGTAAATGACCACAGTCCCCACTCTATATATAATAGTACTTTGAATGCAATTAAGTTTACTAATTGAAAAAATGAAAGAAATATTCATACTCAAATAAAACAATTGGTTACATGTAGAAAGAAGTAAATATTCTGATTAATAAGTTATCCTCCTTGAACTGCTCTATACATTACTTGACCAAGAAGATTGCATAAACAAAGCAAAAACACAGACACAGTTCATTAAGAAAGAAGCTTAGCTTACCCCTGTTCTCTGTTGATTTAAGCCTCCACTAGTCGTGATTAACAAGTATCGGTCCGGATGAGTTTTGCTATTAGCCTCTGTAACAATTAGAAATATAAATAAATACGCGCAATCAAAATGCACATCAATCAAAAGCAATTAAATATACAAATTACAATTCATGAGATAAAAAAAAGGACTAGGAGTCTAGGATGAAGTTTACTTGCAAAGTTGACACCAGCATTACTGCAGGCAGAGAAAAGCTGCGGGTTCCTCGAATTCCATAGATCATGCTTGTAAGTACCTTCACTTGCCTTCAAATTCCAAGAAACAAAAAGAAGATGTTAGCAACATAAAAAAAAAAAAAAGGTGAGAACGTTGTTTGATTGAATAGTAATAGATTACCGGAATGTGAAATGGCGATTGCTGATGAGAATCTAAACGAGATCTAACCAATTCATGTTCCTGAAATACATGATACAATGAAAGTTACAGACAGAACAATGCAATGAGGAAAAGCATATATAAATAAAATAGAAAGTAATTGAAGTAGAAGGATGAAGAGCATTTACAATAAGAGGGGAAGGAGCGAAGAGAGAGAGCATGATGAAAAGAAAGAGAAGGCAAACGGAGATGGCGGAAATGAGGAGGCGATGGATGAGACGACGGCGAAGAAAACTGGAAAGAAGGAGTCCGATGAGTCTTCTGGACTTGTCTGTATGTGTGTGGTTCTTCTTTCTCTTCACTGATGATGGTGTATGCATCATTTTTCTTTTCTGTTCTTTTTCAAAGAATGAATATTAATTACAGTTTGGTGTATGTGTTAATGATGATAAAATGCAATGCAGTGCATGCAGTAATGTTATTGATTATTATAATTATGTTTGCAATTACAATTACGACAAATGCATGGAATTAGAGGTAGAAGAAGAAGAATGAGATGAATATGTGTTGTAGTTAGAATTTCCATAATGCGTGTGGGAAAGGGAAAGAAGAAAGAAGAAGGGTTTATGATGAAGAAGAAGAAGAAGAAGACTTTTGAACAGAAGAACGTAACCGTAAATATGCGCTGAGGTGTGATCTAGTAATATTACCAGACTCCTTTTAATTTATCCGTTGATTAGTCAGTCCACAATCCTTATCTAATCTAATTCACCATCTGTCAATCATCATCTTACTACTACTTCTCTTCTAACCAGTTGATAGACTAGACACCTAATTTCACCTCACATTACTTTTATAAGACTATATAATAATATTAGGATTAGCATATGATATGATCTACCTCTCTCTATATATACTATACTTTAAGCACTACTACATGATATATAAATATAATCAAATATCTTCTCCTTTCGGATTATTATAACAAGCTACATTATTGATACAAAATTAATCATTCAATTAAGGGCCGTTGTTATAGTTTTTTTAAAATAGATTTTGGTAGTATAATGTGTTTTTGTTATGTTTTTTTAATAAAGAAATTTTTAAGGAAATCTTCAAATAAACAATTTGTTTGAATAGTTTATATTAAAATGTCATTCTAAATATTTTATTATTTGGTTATAATTTTTTTTGGATACTAAAATTTTAAAAAAATCTCTAAAAAGAAGCTATTTCAAATAGCTTTTCATAAAAATCATTTTTGAAAGATGTCATTTTGAAAAAATATGTGATTTTTACTATGTAAAATCTTGAACAATGAATATTTAAGTCAGTGAATGTAAAAATCTCTTTTTTAACTTATATCAAATGAGTTTGAAATAACTTTTACTATTTTGAGTAAATTTCAAAAAAAAAAATCCATTTTTAAAAGTACAAAGGAAAATCCTTTTTTTTTTAAATCTAAAACAAACGGTCCCTAAATAAGACCGACTGTTCTTTTAATTTTTTCAATCAATATTAAACCTTATAATTGCACGCCTCATTTTACAAGTCAATTTTATAAGACCAAGTTTTTTTTCTTTCAGAGGGAATATAAGACTAAGTTATGTTTAACATAAAATAATTATAGGAATTAATTGGTAGACATTGTGGATGTAATTATGTTTTATATTACCAAGATAACTTTTTTGGATGTTATTTGATGACAATGTAACTTTTGACAATACATAGAAATTAAACTCTAAGTTGTATTAAAAATTTATCTTTACAAATTAAATTAATTAAATCTTAAAAGGTCTGTGTTTTGTATGTTAACTTATAATTATATTAATAATATGTAACCAAAAATAATAATTATATTAATAATAATATTCTATTATTCTATTAATAAAGTAACATTTGTTATATTCAATTTTTAATAACATAAAATACTTTTTTTTTTACGAATCAGATTAATACTTGTCATTTAATTTAGGGTAAAGATTGATGAACACCCTTTTAATTCATCCACCCCATACCACTGCTATGTGGTAGCTTTTTTTTTGTCTTCTTCAACCAAAATATAATAAAATAATATAACATTCCTCTTCTTTTATTCCAAAAAAAAAAAACCTTTCCCTTTTCTCTGTTCTCTCTCTTCCCCCACACCCACCTCAGACCTCCACCTTCTGTCGGCCCACCCTCCGCCGGCCGCCTCTGTCAGTTTCTTCTCCTCTCCTTTCTGCTCTCTTTCTTTCTCCCTCACATCTGTCACCACCACCACCCCCACCCCCCCCACACCCATG